>PPYF01102353.1_pt1 | contig 130902 bp, 109 predicted proteins | sample 1559871 | NCBI WGS metagenome assembly PPYF01 (sample SAMN08240021, study PRJNA423297) | Human gut metagenome, whole genome shotgun sequencing project.
AGGAACTGCTCCTGTATCGATTCCATTGATCACGTAGTACACCGCATTTTCCTCTGGTTTTGCATAAAGTGTCATTGTCTTGATCTCACCGATCCGACGTCCAGATTTTGTCCACGCTTTTTTCACTGCCGCGATCATCTCTTTTTCTTCTACCTGTTTTCCCTTGTATTCTACTACTACAGAAGTCTTCATCTCCTTTTTCGGAGCTGCTTTTTTTACTACTTTCTTCTCTTCTGTCTTCTTTTCTTCTACGGCATCTTTTTTCTCTACTGTCTCAACTGCTTTTTCCTCTACTGTCTCTTCCTCTGTTGCCATCACAACTTCTTCTGCACTCTGTACTGCAGCTTCCGTTGCTTTTTTTGCAGTCGCTTTTCTCTGTTCTGTATTGTTCTTATTGTTCATTTTTCTTGCTGCTTTTCTTGCTACCATTTTGATTTCCTCCTAATACATATCTAGCGACATTTTTACAACAAAATTTATTATAGCACAGGTTTTTCCACTTGTCATCTATTCCTCAAATTCTACGAGAAGATAAAATCCTCTGTCATTTTGCTGAATTTCCCGGATAATCCCTTCTCTGGATTGAATCCTGGCATTGCTTCTGTAAATACCAGACATTGCCACCGCCGGCTCCACTACATAGCTGTACAGACTTCCATTGACCCTCTCCGTCACTTTCACTTTCTGACCTTCTTCCACAAGTCCTTGCCGTTCCATCTTGAATTTTTCCTGTCTCATAACCACTTTTCCTTTCTGTTCTTGTCTAGCGTCAGATCAACCTCTTTCTCTCCCATTTTCCAGTCAGATATCTCGCAAAGGATATGATGTAGTTTGTCATCCATCCAAGCGGAACCGCATACCACACTGCCTGAACGCCCCAGAGCGGCGCACAAATAAAGGCAATACTCACGCGGACTGCAAGATTGCAGAGATTAGCAAGTGTAAATACAACCACATCTCCTGCACCTCGCAGCACCCCATCCGTCAGCGCTTTCAGCCCAATACATACAAAGAAATATGCGATAAAAGACAGATACGAACTTCCTGTCTGAAATGCAAGAGAGCTTTCATTGCCTCCCACAAACATGGAAATAATCTGCTTTTTCAGCAGAAGTAATGTCACACAGATTACTACTGCAAATGCAAATACAATCCCGTGTGCCGTCCGATATCCTTTCTTTACATGATCGGTCTGTCCTGCGCCGATATTTTGGGCAGTAAAAGTAGAAATAGCATTTCCCATTGCAATCATCGGCACAATGCAGATGGACTCAATCCTCATCCCCGCGGAATATCCTGCCACAACGGATGATCCAAATCCATTCACAACTGACTGCACAAGTAACATTCCGATAGATACGATTGACTGCTGAATAATGGAAGGAATTGCTATTTTTACCATATTTCCAAGAATTTCCACGTCGTATTTTTTCGGAGTATCCTTCCCCTCGTATTCTTTCAGTCTGCGGAGCAGGATCCAAAAGGAAAGCACCGAGGCAATTCCCTGGGCAAACACGGTTGCCACTGCCACTCCCGCGACTCCCTTCTGGAATACAATTACAGCCACAAGATCCAACGCAATGTTCAGTACTGTAGAAAACATCAACAAATACAGCGGGATATTTGATTTTCCCAGCGCATTGAAGATTGATGAAAGTACGTTGTACATAAATAAAAATGGAAGCCCCATAAAATAAATATTAAGATACAACACAGCATCTTCCAAAATGTTTGCCGGCGTCTTTAACGAAGACAAAATCGCCCTGTTCGCAAACAGTCCAAACCCTGCAAGTATCACACTGATTGCAAGAAATGTCAAAAGTGCGGTAGAAATTGCGGTCCGCATCTTCGTATATTCCTTCGCCCCGAGATATTGGGAAATAATGACTGAGGCTCCTACCCCGCCTCCAATGGCGATCATAATAAACACGGTCGTCAATGAGTACGAGGCGCCAACGGCTGCAAGTGCATCTTCCCCGACAAATCTGCCGACAATCACAGAGTCCGCCATATTGTAAAACTGCTGGAGCAGATTTCCCAGGATCATAGGCACCGCAAAAAATATCAGCGCTCTCCCAGGATGTTTTCCGAGCATATCAAACTTTTCCATCTGTTTTCTTTTTTTCTGTTCTGTTTCTTTCTGCATGTTTCCTCCTACACTACCAGTTCCGCCTGGCTTCCCTGGTTTGTTTTATGAATATAAATTTTTTTATCAATGCGCTTTCTAAGTTCTTCCACATGGGAAATAATACCGATCAGGCACTTTCCTTTTGACATTTGATTCAAAGTGCGAATTGCCTGCTCCAGTGTATCCGCATCCAGAGAACCGAACCCTTCATCAATAAACATAGTTTCCAGCTTCACCCCTCCATTATGCTGCTGCACAATATCAGACAATCCCAACGCCATTGCCAGAGATGCTACAAATGACTCTCCGCCGGACAGTGTCCGCACATCTCGGTTTTTCGCAGTTCGGTAATCATAAACAAACAGATCCAACCCTCTGTTTCCCACAGTTTTTTCTCCGCGTTTCAACTCAAACTGCTGATGCATCATCATGGTCAGTCGCTTATTTGCCTGCGCAATGATCTGGTCAAAATATACCCCTTGAATGTACGTCTCAAATTTGTAATTTCCATTTGCCGCTGCATGGATCCGACGGATCTGGACAAACTCTGTCTCCGCCTGTCCCAGCTCTTTTTCCCGCTTTTCCAGTTTTCGGACACACTCCGCATTTTTATCGGACCGAAGTAAGTAAACCTCATACGCTTCGTGGAACTGTGCACAAGCTTCCTTCATAAAAGCTTCCTTCTCTGATCTCTCCCCTTCCTGTTCTGTTCCGGATAAGATTTCCAACCGGAAGAGCTCTTTCTCCTGTTCCTTCAAGAGATTTTGCAGACGATCTCCTTCTTCTTTCGCTGCCCGAAGTTGTCCTTCTGTCTTATCCGCCAATTCTTTCGATGCCAAATACTGCTTCTGTGCAGCTTCGGTATCTCTTCGGATTTTCTCCAGCGTTTTGATACACGCAGTAAGCTGGGACTCCAACTGCTCTTTCGCGGATGTCACCTGCTTTTCCATCACTTCCAGTGTACTTTTATCAGACAAATACTTTCCAAGCAGCCGCTCTCTGTCTTCCTGCAGCTGTTTTTGTCTCTCTTCCTGTCCCTTTTGCCTTGCTTCAATCATTTCCAGCTGTGCGTTCCATGCCTCTTGTTTTTCTTTTTGCTTCTCTAATTCCTCATGTTCCTTCGTCAACTCTTCTATCCGGTTTGTGATTTTTTCAGTAAGCTGCTCTAGATATTCCGCAATCTCTTCAAATCTTTTCGTCTCCCACGATGCTTTTGACAATTCACTCAAACGCTGTCTCAGATGATTTTTCTCGGTTTCCACTGCCGCCTCTGTTCTCTGAATCTGTTCTTGTGTATGATCGCAGGCTTCCTTTGCCCGCTCAAGTTCTTTCTGCGCCCGCTTCACTTCCTCCGCAGTCGGCACACCACTCACCTTTCCTGCCGGAGATGGATGAGAAATAGAACCACAAACAGGGCAAGGACTTCCATCTATCAATTCTGCTGCAAAAATTCCCGCCATATGCGCCCTGCTCTTCGTATCCAATTCATTGTACTTCTGATTTGCCTCATCTTTCCTGCAAAGTTCTCCTAGCAATCGTTTGCGAACTTTTCCTAACTCTGTCTCCTTCTTGTAGATTTCTTCCTGCATGTATCGAAGGCGTTTTAAAATTTCTTCCTGCGCCTTCCACTGCTCTCTGCGCTGTCTGTTTTGTTCCTGGCGGATTGGAAGTGTTTCCCACAATTTCAACTGTTCTATAATCTTCTTCTTTTCTTCTGCCATCTTTTCCGCTGATAGTTTTTCCTGCCGGATCTGTGCTTCCTTGTTCTTCCAGTCTGCCTCGCTTTTTTTACAGTTGCTTCTAATCATTTCTAATTTTCCATGGATTTCTAGCTGCTTCTGAATCTGATCTTTCTCTGCGATCCATGGTGTCTGATCGATACCTGCCGCTTGCTGATAAGCTTCCTGTGCAGACTGTACCTGCACGGCCAGACGCTCCCTCTCTTGAAAAAACTTCTCACAGTCTTTTTGATTTCTCCTCTGGCGTCCTTTTTCTCTGTCATAATCCTGCAGTTTTGTCAGATGCTCTCTCATACATTCTTCCGCAGCACGAAGTTTTTTTAATTCTGCTACATCAACGGCATTGACTACTTTCAGATCACGAATAATCTCGTCTAGCACTTCCAGTCTTCTTTCCTTCACATTCCTTTTTAAGCGCTCCCAACATTCTTCTGCCTCTGGCTGCTTCTTCTCGTAAGTTTCTTCCTCCGGAAGCCGTATTTCTCCTAATTGCTCCTCTGCCCCTTGTCGGAGGCTTTCGTATCTCCGTTTCCTATCAAGGTAAGTTGCAGAAATCTTTTCCTGAAGATCAAAGAAAATCTGTGTATTAAAAATAGTCCGGAAAATCTTTTCCCGCTCTTTTGTCTCTGCATGCAGCAATTTCAAAAAATCTCCCTGTGCAAGCATGGCAATTTGTCTGAACTGTTCTAGTGAGATTCCAAGCAATTCTCGTATCTTCCCAGGAAATAGGATAGTTCCTCCCTTTGTCTCCCCATCGATATCTTTTGCCGTCTTTAACCGAGTTCCATCCGGAAGTAGCATCTCCACCGTGGCAGCAGTCTTTGTCGCATATCCATCCCGAAAATATGCAGGAGAGCGCGTGATCGTATATTGCTCATTCTGGTGTTCAAATGTCAGGCTCACATACGTTTTGTTTTTCGCATCTGCATAATCACTTCGTAGCATCTCTGGCTTCCGCCTTTTATTTCCGCTGCTGGTCTCCCCATAAAGCGCATAGGAAATGGCATCAAAAATCGTTGTCTTCCCCGCACCGGTATCTCCCGTGATCAAAACAAGTCCGCTCGTCCCAAACTGCTCAAACGGAATCGTCGTCTCTTCCAGATAAGTTCCAAATGCATTCATCGTCAGTGTGATCGGTCTCATTATCAACTCTCTCCTCCCTCTAAAAGTTCTCTCATCATCTGCTCCATAAGCGTCCGGTCTTCTTCCGCCAGCTTCTCCCCGCTTCGCTCTTCAAAAAACTCCGCAAACAACTCCATCGGCGAGCGGTCTGCAATCTGCTCTGCATTTTTGATCCCTTCTAAAGCGGCACGTGTCCTTCCTTCAAATTCTACTGTCAGCAGGTTCGGATATTTCACTCGAAGTCTTGGTACTACATCCACCTGATCTTCCCCGTCAGTCAGTACTACCTTCACATACTCTTCGCACCCTTCTCCACCAAGAACCTCCTGCAATGATCCAGATACTGTACAAAGTCCATGGCGTGGATGAATTGCAAGTGTATCCACCACAATCTCTTTTCCTTGTTCGATTGTGAGCATTGTCACTGATTTTTCGCCCTCATTTTTATCAAATGAATACGGGAATAATGTCCCGCAGTACCGGATAGTCTCCCTTTTTACTTTTTGTGCCCGGTGAAGATGTCCAAGAGCCACATAGTCAAACAGATCAAATGCATCGGCACCGATATTGTCAAGCCCTCCAACCATCACAGTCTCCGACTCAGAAGAAACTGCCCCGGTAATAAACTGATGAGCGACAAGGACATTCACAGCCTCCGGGTTGATATCTACATGAGAAAGGACTGTTCGCACCGCCCGGTCATAACTGTCAATCTCTTCCTCCGGATAATACGGACGCACATCAAATGGCTTTATATAAGGAAGTAAATAAACAGAAACTTTCTGCCCATCCTTGTTGAGTTCTACCGGCTCCAGTTTCCCATCAAAAATCCCCTTGATAAAAATGTTTTCTTTCTGCAAAATCCGGCTTGCAAAATGGATCCGCTCAGACGAATCGTGATTTCCGCTGATCAAAAAGACGGAAAGCCCCCGGTCAGCCAGTTCACTTAAAAAAGTGTCAAATACTTTTACCGCCTCTGCCGACGGCACTGCCTTATCATAGATATCTCCCGCGATCAGGATTCCATCCGGCATATGAAGATCCACAAGCGCAAGTACTTGTGCCAGGACAATTTTCTGTTCCTCCAGAAGATTGACCTCATGCAGAATTTTTCCGATATGTAAATCTGATATATGAAATAATTTCATCTTTTGCCACTCCATTTTCCTCATACTTATTACACATACTTATTATTTTGCCCATTCTATTATATTGGATTTTTCTTGCAGTTACAACTGTTGTCTGCACTTCTCCCTTACTGACTTCTCAAAATATTCTATTCTGATCAGATCACAACCGTCCCTATCTGCAACTGATTTATAATCTCTGCTTATTATTTCTCTTTAAAAATAATTATCCATTTCCCAGCATCCCCCTTTGCTTTCCTTTCTGAATCGTGCTAAACTTATTCTGTCAATGAAACATATTTCAAATTTACACATAGAAAAGGAGACGAACACATGGGAGGATTTTTTGGTGTTGCCGCAAAATCAAACTGTACGCTTGATTTATTCTACGGTGTTGACTACCACTCACATTTAGGAACACGACGGGGAGGAATGGCTACTTTTGGTCCAAGCGGTTTCAGCAGAGCCATTCACAATATCGAGAACTCACCATTCCGTACAAAATTTGAACGAGATGTAGAAGAATTACAGGGAAATTTAGGAATTGGCTGTATCTCTGATTTCGAACCGCAGCCGCTTCTAATCCAGTCTCATCTCGGAAGCTTCGCGATCACAACGGTCGGCAAAATTAATAATATGGACGAACTTTTAGACAAAGTGTATGCCCATGGACATACACATTTCCAGGAGATGAGCGGCGGACAGATCAACGCAACTGAATTGATCGCTTCCCTGATCTGTCAGAAAGATTCTCTTGTAGAAGGAATCCAGTATGTACAGGAAATCGTAGACGGCTCTATGACACTGCTTCTGATGACAAAAGACGGTTTGTATGCCGCAAGAGACAGACGCGGGCGTACTCCGCTTGTCGTAGGACATAAGAAAGATGCCTACTGTGTCTCCTTTGAAAGTTTCGCATATATCAATCTCGGCTACAGCGACTACAAAGAATTAGGACCTGCTGAGATCGTTTACATCACACCGGATAGTGTCGAGACTGTCAGTGAGCCAAAAGAAGATATGAAGATCTGTTCTTTCCTTTGGGTTTACTATGGATACCCGACCTCTTCCTACGAAGGCGTCAATGTAGAAGAAATGCGTTACAAATGCGGTGGAATGCTTGCAAAACGTGATGCGCTTGACGATGTCAGACCAGATGTTGTCGCAGGAGTTCCAGATTCCGGAATTGCCCATGCCATCGGCTATGCCAATGAATCCGGTATTCCATTTGCCCGTCCGTTTATCAAATATACACCGACTTGGCCGCGTTCTTTTATGCCGCAAAATCAAGAACAGCGAAATCTGATTGCCCGCATGAAACTGATCCCGGTACAGTCTCTGATCGAAGACAAGAGTCTCCTTCTGATCGATGACTCCATCGTGCGCGGAACTCAACTTCGTGAGACAACAGAATTTCTTTACAATAGTGGGGCAAAAGAAGTCCATGTACGTCCTGCCTGCCCGCCACTCTTATTCGGCTGTAAATATTTAAATTTCTCTCGCTCCAAATCCGAACTGGATCTGATCACAAGACGTGTGATCCAAGAGAAAGAAGGCGATGATGCACAGAAATATTTAAGCGAATATGCAGATCCAAACAGTCAGCGCTATGCCGACATGCTGGAAGCGATCCGCAAAGAACAAAACTTTACTACACTCCGCTATCACAGACTGGATGATCTGATTGCATCCATCGGGCTGTCTCCTTGTAAAGTATGTACTTACTGCTTTAACGGAGTAGAATAGTCACAGAAAATTTTAAAGAACAAAAGAATTTTCTTTCTATTTTCTTTTGGACTTGTTATAATGAAGAGCGTGCACAGATCCTCTGGCACGCTCTTAGTTTGTTCAAAAAATTTAGATAGATAAGGTGGTTAGATTATGAATAAAAAAGAAGTATCCGAAATCAAAAAGCAATTTACGCCGGACAACTGCGCGATCACCCGCATCTGTGGCTGCTATGTCGACGGCGAAAAAAATAAAAAAACACAATTAAAAGAAGCATTTCTCTCTCTTCCTGAAGAAGAAATCTTCAAATATTTTGAACTATTTCGCAAGACACTGTCCGGCACGATTGGAAAAAATCTGCTCAACATGGAATTCCCTCTCTCTGCGGAAAATGCGGGAGGAACTCAGGATTTTCTCCTGAAACTTCGTGCCAGCCAACTGACCGATGATGCGCTTCTGGATGCATTCTACGACCGGATCATCGAATCTTACGACTATGGCGAGAACTACCTGATCCTTGTCATTCACGCTGCCTATGACATTCCGGGAAAATCCAGTGATGGGAGCGAAATGTTCGATGCCTCCGATGAAGTATATGAATATCTGCTCTGCAGCATCTGTCCGGTAAAACTGTCTAAACCAGGGCTTAGTTACCATGCAGAAGATAACACCTTTGGTGAACGCGTCCGCGACTGGATCGTAGAAATGCCGGATGTGGGATTTCTGTTTCCTGCTTTTAATGACCGGAGCACCGACCTGCACAGCATTCTTTATTACGCCAAAAATGCCGAAGAACTCCGTGCTTCTCTTGTAGAAAATCTACTCGGTGCCATTCTTCCATTATCTGCCGGAGGACAGAAAGAAACTTTCCAGACACTGATCGAAGAAACACTCGGAGAAGAACGTGACTATGAAGTGGTCAAAAATATCCATGAGAATCTCTATGAAATGCTTGAAGAAAAGAAAGATTCCCCGGAACCGGTTACCCTTGACAAAACAGAAGTAAAAAAACTTTTTGCCCACAGTGGTGTGACCGAAGAACATTTGGAAGACTTTGACCGGAACTTTGAACAAGCAACTTCATCTTCCTCGTCCGAACAGCCATCTTTTCTTGCAACTAACATTGTCAATACAAGAAAGTTCGAGATACGCACCCCAGATGTTGTGATCAATGTCAACCCGGAACGTTCCGACCTGGTTGAAACAAGAATCATCGATGGGCGCCGCTGCATCGTGATTGGTATCGATGACCATGTGGAGATCAATGGAATTTCCGTTAAGGCAGTTACCAAAAATCAAAATGAAATTTTTTAATAAATACTCATTTTACAAAGAAAAGTATTCTGATTAATTTTATCTATCTGCTTTTCAGAAAAAGACCAGTCAGAATCCGATTTACCTGACTGGTCTTTCATTCTTTAAAGTAGATTTTCTATTTTTTTCATCAAACAAAATTTCAAACTCTTTTAAGATTTTATATATACTTTTATTAAGATTTGTCTATTATCCTATTTTTCATACCCATTAAAATAAAGGAAAGAGAGAGAGGATCTAATGAATTTTGTAACAACAAGTCCATCCCCTGCAAAAATAGGATCTAATTTATTCGATGTCCTAAAAGAATTATTATTAATTAAACCTGTCTTTTTACTTGGTATCATTTTGGTTACTGTAGCAATATTACTGTTGTTTCACAGAAACAAGTCAAAATGCACGAGAACTCTTGTTTTTTCCGTACTCATGTACTACTATTTATGTTTCATGTTTGTAAATATTGTAGGCATTCCCTCACTTCATGAGTACACAAGACTTGCTCAATTAGGCGAATCTATCTTTCACCCCAATATAAATCTCATCCCTTTCAACGATGGATTCAGTTTCAGTTTTTTATTAAATATTTTGCTTTTTATCCCTCTTGGATTTTTATGTCCACTGATAAGCAAAACTTTTTTGAATAAGAAAAATATATGTTTGATCGGTTTTGGACTGTCATTTTTCATTGAAATCGCACAGTTATTCACCTTACACAGAGCTACTGATATCAATGATCTTTTTGCAAATGTCTTCGGAACAATAATCGGTTATTTTTTCCTTCAACTGACTGCAAAACTACCAATAATAAAATCTCTTTGCAGCAATAGTCCTACCGAAAAATGCACAACATATCTTCCTGCTATTATAATCATTATCAGTTTTGTATTAAGTTTTCTAGCTTAAATATCATAAAAACCATCATATTTTCTTTTGAAAATATGCAGACATTCTTACCTCTCCCTCAAATACTTCTTTCCTCTCAAATCCATTTTTCTCCAGTACCCAGATAGAGGCTACATTATTTAAAAATGTAAATGCTCCGACAGTCTCTATCTGGAACTTTTCGGAAATTTTCTCCTTTACTTCTGCCGCAGTTTTTCCATCATCTTAGTATAATTTTTCCGTTCATGCGGAAACATGCACTGGCTACAATCTTTCACACCTTTTTCTGTGTATCTGAAATTCCCACCACACTCTGCTCCTTTTAAGTACAGCGGACAGAAACAAAACAGACAGTTAAAATTGTCCGGATCGTCTGTCTTATGACATGGGAAATACTCACATTGCTTATGGGAAAAAAATTTATAAAATTCTGACATAGTTTCTCCTTTTTCTTCTGTTTACCTGATTTATTTTCGTTATCTTCTCTCTTCACTCCACTCTAATATAATTCCTGTGTTCGCGTCAATCTCAAATTCGTATTCTCTCTGATCGTAGATGATATCCCCTTCGTATTTATACTGTCCATCATCGTTGTCAAGTTCCATCCGGATATCAGACTCTGTCGCCCCAGGAACTCTTTCTAATGCCATCTGCATTGCCTGTTCCTGGCTGACCGCCACATTTGCTCCTGCGCTTTGTGACTGATTATTTTGCGTATTATTCTGCTGTCCATTTTGTGCTTCCTGTGCAGATTCGTTCCCCTGCGTATCCTTATTTTGTGCTGCCGTATTGGAAGCAACACTTTCTGTATCAGCAGTTAAGATTGTCCCGTCTTCCGCTGCGATTTCATAATCGTATTCTGTTCCATTTGCATCGAATTGAATTTCATAGATCATTCTTCCGTCATCTCTGTCCTTCGATGTTTTTAGTCTTGTCGCTTCCTCTTCCGTCACACCCGCATCTTGAAGTGCCGCTTCCAGTGCTGCATCTTTTCCAATGTCCTTTCCGCCTGTGAACCCACATCCCGTGGTTGCTCCTAACACACTGATTGCTACGATTCCTGCTGCCATATATTTTTTCATCATATCTGTTTTCTCCTTTTCTTCTTTGTTTTTTCTTTCTTGTTTCTTACTTTGTATCTGAATCATACAGTAGAAACATTAAAAGAACATTAGAAAATACTTAAAAAGGAATATAAAATGTAAATCTGCTTCCTTCCCCTTCTCTGCTCTCAACAGACACTCTGCCACCGTGCGCTTCGGCAATCCATTTTACCATAGAAAGTCCAAGCCCAGAATGGCTTCCATCTGTGCGCGAAGTGTCTGCACGGTAAAAGCGTTCCCAGATATGTTCCATGTCATGCACAGAAATCCCAATTCCATTATCTTCCACGATTCCGACTACATTTTCTTCCTTTACCTGCAAAGAAATTTTTACAATCCCATCTTCTCTTCCATAAAAAACAGCATTAGATACGAGATTGACAACCATCCGGATATAGAAACTTTCATCCACTTGTGCATAAATATCCGGAGTAATATCAGTTCTGACCGTAATTTCTTTTTCCTCTGCGATCATCTGCTGTTCTTCCGCAATGATCTGTGTCAGTTCACTGAGATTTACCCTCTCTTTATTCAGCTTCTGCCTTCCTTCATCTGCCCGGGATAACAAAAGCAGGCTGGAAATCAGCCCCGCCATCTCTCTCGCCTTTTTTGCAATCAGCTCGATCTGCTCTCTCTGTCTGTCCGTCAATGTTTCCTCGGAAAGACATGCATCACACTGTGCCAGCATTACACTCACCGGAGTGCGCAGTTCATGAGAAACATCGGAAGTAAACCGCTTTTCTCTTTGAAATACCATTTCCAGCTGTTCCAGCATCCCGTCAAAGGTCTGTGCCAAATGGTAGATTTCATCTTTACTTTCTTTTTGCTCCTCTGTCAGCCCTACTCGTTTGGACAGGTCTGCATCCGATTGGATCTGCCGGACCGTGTCTGTCATTTTTTTTACCGGGAGCAATGCCCTTTTCGTAAACTGATAACCCAAAAATGCTGCTGCCAATGTGAAAAGCGGGAGCAGGATCACTGCAAACCGCATCGTAATCTGAAAGCTTTCTTCTGCATCATTGATGGACGCCATCCCCCTCACATAAACATTCTGCCCGTTTTCCAGCCGATACAACACATCATACAAATACCATTTCTGCTTATTCTCTTTGATCTCACGCATAGTTCCATCTTCAAGCGCATAGGCATTCTCGATTCCATACGGAACTTTTCCGTATAGAAAATACCCGCTTTCATCGTACAGAGACAGATAAATCCCCTTTTCTACAGAATAAAAATCATTGTCTACTTCCAGCCTGCCATCTTCTATTTCAATCTCCTCAACACTCTTTTGCACAGAGTTCTCCAGCTGATTTTTCACAGAAGCCAGCACTTTTCTGCCACTCATAGAGAATAAAATTCCAAGTGTGGTGCAGGTAAGCAAAAGCAGGAATGTTGTGTAGAACAATGTCAGTCTTGCTTTTAATGTCCATCGCTTCATACTTTCTCCTTCAGCACATATCCGGCGCCACGAACTGTATGGATCAATTTTTCCTTGAACGGTTCGTCAATCTTTTTTCGCAGATAGCGAATGTATACATCAATCACATTAGAACCGCCCGCATAATCATAATTCCACAAGTGCTGCTCCAATTTTTCCCGCGACAATACAATTCCTTTGTTCTGAATCATATAGCGCAGCAAGGCAAACTCCTTGCCGGACAGCTGGATTTCCTTCCCATCCCGAAATACCTGATGCGTATCTACATGAACTTCCAAACCGCCTTCTCTATAACACGAATCCTCTGATTTCTCAGGCCGCCTCAAAAGTACCCGGATCCTTGCAAGTAATTCCTCAAATGCAAATGGCTTCACGAGATAATCATTGGCACCTGCATCCAATCCCCGCACCCGGTCCTCAACACTGTCTTTTGCCGTCAAAAGAAGCACCGGGACATGTTTATTTTTCTGGCGAATTTCCCGAAGTACTGATAACCCATCCTTTTTTGGCATCATAATATCAAGAATTACAACATCATACTCTGCCCCTGCAAGATAATCAAGAGCCGCCTCCCCATCCATACAGGAATCGACACTGTAATGCTCTGCTATCAGCCGCTGCGCCAGAATCTTATTTAAATCTCTTTCATCCTCTGCAATCAAAATCCGCATCTCGTTTTCTACCTTCTTTCTGCTTCTTTTGGTAAATTATAACACAGCTGCCTGTTTTCGTCATTTTCTTTTCCCTTATATTTTTTCTATACTCTCCACACACAAAAGAGGAAACAGACATCTTTGTCCATTTCCTCTCTGCTTTTTAAGCTGTTTCAATCAAAATTTTCTTCTGCCGCAATACCTCTTCTATCATATCCAACGTTTCTTCACTGTCTGCACTTACTTTATGATAATGATAGTTCGAGGTGATATTTTTCAGAGGACTTGATTTTCCACTTTTGATATCACCGATGAATTCCATAACCTTCCTTCTGGAATTAATATGTAATTCTGCTTCCATATGTCCATATACCCTATGATTGATCATTACATTTTCTACACAACCGCCCATATCTACAATCGAACAAAGCTCTTCTTCCAGCTGCTCATCCGTATGATTTACTTTAAACACACGGCTGACTGTTGCCGGTGTCTGCAAAATATATCCTCTGTTTGTAGAAAGAATATCATAACCTGCCGCCCGGATCAACGCAATATCCTGCACGATCACCTGACGGCTCACATTGTAGAGGGCTGCCAGCTTTTTCCCAGATACCGGTGCAGTACTCTCACGGATTTCGTGAATGATCTGTTCTCTTCTCTCTGTCCCTTGCAACCTGTTCCCTCCATCTCCTTCTTAATTCCACTTACGCATTTTCTAACGCGTGAAGATTTTTCAGGGAAATATCCAGGATTGGAGCAGAATGCGTCAATGCTCCACTGGAAATATAGTCAATTCCAAGAGAAGTCAGACGACCGATGTTTTCTTTTGTCACATTTCCGGAACATTCTGTCTCAGCACGTCCGTCGATGATGCTTATTGCCTTCTGCATCTCTTCTGTTGACATATTGTCAAGCATAATGATATCTGCCCCAGCTTCCACTGCTTCCCTCACCATATCAAGATTTTCTACTTCCACTTCTATCTTTCGAACAAACGGAGCGTATTCTTTCGCCATTTTCACTGCCGCAGTCACACTGCCCGCCGCCCCAATATGGTTATCTTTCAACAGCACTCCGTCAGACAAATTGTAGCGGTGATTATACCCTCCTCCGACACGGACTGCATATTTCTCAAAAATTCTCATATTCGGTGTTGTTTTTCTCGTATCAAGCAATTTTGTATCTGTACCTTCTAAAAGATCGGCAACCGAACGTGTATAAGATGCAATCCCACTCATCCTCTGAAGATAATTTAACGCAACACGCTCTCCAGAAAGAAGTACACGGATATCTCCTGTCACTTTTCCCATCAACTGTCCATTTGTCACTTTGTCCCCATCTTTGCAGAAAAATGTTACTTCCGTCTCTGCATCAAGCAATTTAAATACTCTTTCAAAAATTTCCAATCCTGCAATAATCCCATCCTGCTTGCAGATCAATTCTACTTCTCCTTTTACGGCTTCTTTCATCACCGCATTGGTTGTCACATCTTCACTTGAAATATCTTCTTTCAGCGCTTCCAGAATCAGGTGATCCACCTGAAGTGTCATTGTAATCTTATTCATGTTTTTTACCTCCCATATCTATTTCATATCACAACTGCTCTGATTGATTTTCTTATCTTTTGATTCTTTATCGATATCTTTTCTCAGATTCTCCGGAGATCTTTGTCGCTGCCAGCTTAGCAAATACAAGACTTTCCAGCAGCGAATTGCTCGCCAGTCTATTCGCCCCGTGCACACCGTTACAACTTGTCTCCCCTACTGCATAAAGATGTTCCATCGAAGTCTGGCTGTCCAGATCTACCCAGATACCTCCCATGAAGTAGTGCTGTGCAGGCACAACCGGAATACATTCTTTTGTCACATCGTATCCTTCCTCCAGACACCTCTGATAAATATTGGGAAAGTGCCCCAGGATTGTTTCTTTTGGAATATGTTCCATCGAAAGCCATACGTAATCTGTTCCATCTTTTTCCATTTCTTCGTGGATCGCCTTTGTCACAACATCCCGCGGAAGCAATTCATTGACAAAACGCTCATGCTTCTTATTGTACAGCACTGCCCCTTCTCCTCTCACTGACTCCGAGATCAGAAAGCGTCTTCCTGGTTTTTTCGAATACAATGTCGTCGGATGGATCTGCACATAGTCCAGATGTTCCAACCGCACTTCGTGTTTCTTTGCGATTCGGATCGCATCTCCGGTCAAATGCGGAAAGTTTGTCGAATGCTGATAAGTCCCACCGATTCCACCACTTGCAAGAATGGTATCTGCTGCATGGATATGCAATGTCCCTTGTTCATTTTCTGCAAGAATTCCAGTACATTTGCCATCTTCCTCAAGAATATCCGTCATTGTTGTATACTCAAAGATTGTCACATTTTTCCGCTCTTTTACACGTTCCAGCAACTTACTTGTAATTTCTTTTCCGGTAATATCCTTGTGAAATAAAATACGTGGACACGAATGTGCCCCTTCTCTCGTATACTTCAAACAACCGTCTTCCTGTTCAAAATCAACTCCAAATCCAATCAGATCGTCAATAATCTCTCTGGATTTTCGTATCATCAGATCTACGGATTCCTTTCGGTTCTCATAATGCCCTGCTTTCATCGTATCTTCAAAAAAGCTCTCGTAATCCTTTTCATCTCGGAGTACGCAGATTCCTCCCTGCGCAAGAAAAGAATCACTGCTCTCCAAATCCGATTTCGTGATCAGTACGACTTGTTTCTCCTCCGGCAGCCAAAGTGTGCTGAATAAACCTCCTACTCCAGTTCCCACTACAACTATGTCTGCACTTATCTCCATCTCTTTTTCCTCCAGTTCCTCTGTCTTTACTTTTTCCTTCGTTCATTTCCTCTTATTTCGCGAGTTCCAACATCCGCTCCAGTGTCTTTCCTGATTCTTTACGCAGATCTTCTGTGATGTGAACTTCATTTTCGCCTGTCTGCAACACATGAAGAATTTTTTCCAGTGTGATCAGCTTCATATCCGGACAAACCGGTTCCGTTTCTGCAAAATAAAATTTCTTATCTGGATTCTGCTTCTCCAATTCATAGCGCACCCCATTTTCTGTACAGACAATAAACTCTTTGCAAGAGCTTTTTGCCGCATATGCAATAATTCCGGATGTACTTCCGATATAATCCGAAATCGCACACACAGCCTCCGGACATTCCGGATGTGTGAGAATCTCCGCCTGCGGATGTTGCTCTTTTGCTTTCTTGATCTCCTCTAACTGCATATGCTCATGCACTGGGCAATATCCGTTATTAAATACAAATTCCTTCTCTGGCACCTGTTCTGCCACATATCTCGCCAGATTTTTATCCGGAATAAAGAAAATACGTTTATTTGGCAATGCCTTTACAATCTGCACTGCATTTGCGGAAGTTACGCAGACATCCGAATGTCTCTTTAACTCTGCAGTGGAATTGATATAACATACAACTGCCAGATCCTCATATTTTTCTCTCATCTTCTGAATGGTCTCTGCATCTGCCATATGTGCCATTGCACAATCCGCAGTCAGATCCGGCATCAGCACGGTCTTCTTTGGATTTAATATCTTCGCGCTTTCTCCCATGAAAGAAACGCCGCAAAATACGATTGTCTGTTCTTTTAACCCCACTGCAACTTTACTTAAATAAAATGAATCACCAATATAATCTGCAATCTCCTGTATCTCTGGATTCACATAATAATGGGCAAGGATGACTGCATTTTTCTTTTGTTTCCATTTTTTAATCTCTTCTACTATTTTCATTCTGTCTTCTCCTATCCTCTTCTCCACCTCAGTTCCTACCATTATAGCACCGTCCTTTACAAGTGACAAGACACCTGTTTTGACAAAAATAAATGGTCTGTACGTTATTTTCTTATCAATAATGTGCAAACCATTCTTTTTTAGTTGTCTCTTGCTGTATTTCCTCTATTTCTTTGAAAAAATATGTTTCAAAAATACATACATCACAATGAGAAATGCACTGACATACCCAAACGCACCAAGTGCCGGAATCCCCCATATTTTTGGTTTCATATTCGTCGTACAGATAATGCTGGAGCTGATCAAAAGTGCCATCACCCACAACCCCATCACAATATTTCTCACAAGTCTCCGCAGCAATCGCTCCAGTTCCCCAGATACATGAAGATCGAGGTTGATCTTTGTCTGTCCTCTCAAATTTCCCTGAATCAAATCTGCCACAAGGGAAGGTAGATCCAGCGCTTTGTGAATGGACCGGTAAAAACTTCTGCCTCCATTTTTCAATTCACTTTTCCAGTCCTTCTCTGTGAAAATTTTCCCTGCCATATGTCTGGAGGCAATCTCTACCATATTGATCTCCGGGGCAATGTCTGCCAGCACCCCCTCCATATGTGTCAGCCCACGCGCCAACATTGTCAGACCATGGGGCATGATGATCCGGTTCTCTTTCATCACTTCCATCAGATCTACCATCACTTCTGCCACATCAATGCTACCCATATCCGTCGTACCATATTTGGCGAGAAGTGCACTGATGTCCTCATAAAGTCTGCTCTGATCCGGCTTATCCCGAAATTCTCCAAGCGCCAAAACTGCCTCTTGAATCATTCCTACATCCCCTAGCGCAACACCTTGTACAGCCTTACCGACCAGTTTTCTGTCACGTTCAGTCAGCCGTCCCATCATCCCCATATCAATCCATACAATTTTACCACCACAAACCTTTACATTTCCAGAGTGAGGATCTGCGTGAAAGAATCCATCATCCATTACCTGTTTGATATAATTATCGATCAGTTTTGTTCCAATTTCTTCCAGATCGTATCCGTTCTCTTTTAATGCTGCTTTATCATCGATGCTCCACCCGTCAATATGTTCCATAACAAGCACATGCTGATTTGTGTACTCCTGATAAAGTTCTGGAACTTTCACAAACAGAATCCCTTTATTTCTACGGGCAAACTCTTCCATATTGGAAGCCTCTGTCAGAAAATTCATCTCCTCCCTTGTCACAGCCCACAACTCATCGAGCACCATATCAAGATCTACCAGTTCTTTCAGGCTCACCGGGGGAACCAGCTTCACTGCGCGGTGCAGCAATCCAATATCCCTCGCCATCTTCTCATAGATCCCTCTGCGCTGTACTTTGATCACAACTTGCTTACCGTCTTTTAAAACAGCACGGTGCACCTGAGCGATGGATGCTGAACCAAGCGGTTTCTCCTCTATGGATGCAAAAATCTCTTCCCACGGACATCCATAGGCAGACTTTAGTACTTCCTCCACCTCTGCGAAGTTCATCGGAGCTACTTCTGAGCGAAGCCTCATCAGCTCATCACAGTATCTTTTTGGTAAAATATCTGAATGCATGGACATAATTTGTCCTAATTTAATAAAAGTAGGACCAAGATCCTCCAAAATCAAGCGAAGTTTCTCCGGTGAAATTCCTTTGGAAATCTCATGGCGATGCAAAATTGCAGTCATTTCTTTTAATCTTGTCCTGTATTCTCTGGATTCTTCTTTGCTCATCTACAACCTCATTCTGCTCTGTCATCACAGTCGTCTTTCTCACCATCACCTTCTGTAACATACAGTTTCTTTTTCAATTCTTCCAGCTGTTCCGGTGATAATTTTTCCAGCAGATCATCCACTTCTTCTGTGGAAGTCTGCTTTTCTGCTTTATGGACATTCTCCTGTACCGTCTTTTTGAGATTATGTTTTAACTCTTCATTTAACACCTTTCCCTGCTCCACAGTCAGCTCCCCTTTTTTTACCATCTCATCCAGAAGTTCCTTTGATTTCTCTGCTGTCACTGCTGCTGCTCCGATTCCTGCCAACAATAATTTCTTTACATTTTCTCCAAGTTTCTCCATAAAAATTTCCTCCTTATGCCTATCTTTTCCAGATAGCCTGTCTTATCCTATAAAAAGTTGTGCCGCCTTCGGCAAAAAAATAATCACTCCTGCAAATGCTGCCATGATAGCTGCAATCAGAACTGCACCTGCCGCAGTATCTTTCGCCAGCTTTGCAAGCGGCTTTTTCTCTTCGGTCACAAGATCAACTACTGCCTCCACCGCAGTATTTACAAGTTCCAAACCAAGAATCAGACCAAACAAAATCAGACAGATACACCACTCTGTTGCAGAAATATCAAAGAAAAATCCTGCCGCAGTCACACAGATAACTCCTAGACAATGGATCTTCATATTCCGCTCCTTCCTGATCCCGGCAAAAATGCCTTCAAACGCATACCTGAAACTTTGATACAACGGTTGTTTCTTTCCCATATTTTCACCTTCTTTAGTCCATTTAAAAAACGATTCCCTGCGCTCCGAAAATATGATTCCAAAACACAAACAAAGCTATTTCATCTATTTTCATATGGATATTTTATACAAATTATAACATATTTTTCTGTTAATAACGATGTTTTTTATATTTTTTCTGTTTTTTGTTTGAAGTTTCCTAAAACTTCTTATAACGAAAAAAGAACATGTCTGCAAATACTCACAGACATGCTCTTCTTTTAATAATTCATTTTATCCTGCTTGAAATCCGTTCCGCTATTCTTCAGAATCTTCCGATTTTTTTCTAAGTCCTACTGCTCCTGCAATTCCACTTCCGATTAACATTACCCCTAATCCAAGAATCGAAGCCGGATCTCCTGTTTTTGGAGCCTCAGATTTCTTCTTTTTGTCCTCGTTCTTTTCCTCTTCTTTATTCGGTTTCTGCTCTGGCTTCTGTTCCGGCTTTTGCTCTGGTTTCTGTTCCGGATCTACTGTTTCCTCTTTCTCAATCCTCTCCGCCGTTACAAGAAGATTATTCAGTGCTTCCACTCTCTCCTGGAGCACAGCCTTCTCTGTATCCGGATTTGCAAGAAGTTCCTTCAACTCATTGTAAAGCGCCTCCATCTTGTCAAAGTCCTCTTTTGTAAAGCCTCCGGCTTTGCCGACATTTTTTCTCTCGGATTCAAGAATCTTTTCCATATCTTCCATGAAATTCTTCATAGAATCTTCCAATTTCATAACAGTACTCTTCGCAAAATCTATCTGCTGTAATGCCTCATACAGTTTCTCCACGTCTGTCTCATTGGATACAGAAAGAGCTTTTGCCTGATCATAGGACTCGACATAAAATCCTGTTGTATTCTTATCATAATTTTCTGGGTGTGCTTTAATATCTTCATACAAATCTTTGTATTCTTTATCTGCAACTTTACTTGCCAATGCCTCTTTTATTTTTTCAGCAGACATTGAGATCTCTGTCATTTTCTGATTTGCCATATTCAGCTTTTCTATTGCTTCATTCCAGTTCGCACTGTCGGCAGCCTTTTGTGCTTCATCAAGCAATGTTTGAATTGTAGCCAGATCCTGATCTGCATACAGGCCGGAAACTTTTAACTGTTCCAGCATCTGACGAGATTCCTCTATCAGCTTCATCACTCCACTTTCTGAAACGACCGGCGTCTGTAACAACTGCTTCAGCATTGCCACTGCCTGAGCCGTTTCTGCTTGCGTCATCGCTTCGATCTTATTTCTGTCAATCGTTGCAAGTACATTCTTCAAAGCTTGAATATAATCCGGAGCATATACTTCTGCCTGTGATACAACCTGATCTGCCAACGCAATCAATTCATAAAGTTCCGATTTGTCTACCACCTCTGGAATGAGTTCAAGACCATTTACAGCATTGACAAAACGTTCAAAAATTCCATAAATCTGTGCTCCATCTGGATCATAATATTTCATTGGATCTGCGCGAAGTGCCAGCATCTCCGCTTTCGCAGCTTCATATACCTTCCATGACTGTTCCGTATACATCAAAGGTCCAAAAATAACCTCATCTGCATCTGCCAAAAGTCCATCCACTTCTGCCTGCACCATTGCAATAAATTCAGCTTCCGTCATGGTCTCTTTTTCTTCCTTATTCTGTTCGAGCCCCGGCTGCTGTGCTTCCTGACCACTTTCAGTCTCTGGCTGCTGTACCTCTTGTTGTTCTTCCTTCTCCGGCTGTTGTACCTCTTGTTGTTCTTCCTTCTCCGGCTGTTGTGTCTGAAGTTCTTCTCCCGTTACCGGTTGCTGATCTTGCTCTTCTCCGACCACCGGCTGCTGTGTTTGTTGTTCTTCTTGCTGTGGTGCAGAGAGATCTTCCTGTGTCTGAGACTCAGCTTCAGCATTCTGACTTTCTTTTTCCGCTTCCGTGCCTGCTGTCTGTGCCTCTGCAGCCATAACAGTGATGCCCGATGTACCAACAGTCCCCACTGCCATAACAATTGCCAGTCCCAATGCTGCTAATTGCTTTCTCTTCATATCCACTTCCTCCTTTATTCCGGTTTTTCTGATACTGTCAATATAACATTTGTTGTGTATTTTGTCTATTTTTTTATTCTATATATTTTATTTTTATTTATTTTGTATATTTTTTCTTCTTTTTTTATTCTAAAATCAATATTATTTCGACATTTTGGCAAAAACATTGACTTTTGTCTTATTTTTTCAGACTTTTTGCATATCTTCTTATCTTTATTTCATATACGCATCCTGCCACTTCTATCTGTCACCTGCCATTTGACTTTTTCTTTTCCCTCCTTTATACTATCTTTATTACATATGTAAGATTTGGAGGATTACTATGAAAAAACTACCACAAATTTCAGAAGCCGAATATGAAGTTATGAAAGTTGTATGGAAATATGCGCCGATCAATACGAATGAGATTACGGAAAAGCTTACTCGCACCACTTCCTGGAGCCCCAAAACAATCCAAACGTTAATAAAGCGTCTTACGACAAAAGGCGCCCTTTCCTATGAAAAACACGGACGTATTTTTGTATATTCGCCACTGGTAAAAGAAAATGAGTATATCGGACAGGAAAGTTCTTCCTTTTTGAAACGATATTATAACGGTGATATCACCGCTATGCTGTCTTCCTATATGGAAAATGACCGATTATCAGACAGTGAAATCGATGCTCTTCGTTCTATTCTTTCCAGAGGGAAGGGAGGACAATAGTGTGGCTGATTTTATGATTCCTTTTCTTCTGTCAAATTTGTTCCTTGCCATTTTCATTGGGATACTTGCATGTTTCAAATGGATTTTTCGCAAAACATTCTCTAGTCAAATGCAATACCACCTTTGGTTTCTTCTCTCTTTTTTCCTGCTCATGCCTTTTCTTCCGGCATGTACTTTTTCTCTGCCCGCAGAGATTTCCGCCTTTTGGAATACGCTTTTCTCTCAAAAAAATGTTGCCCGCCATCCTCTCGCGGACAGCCAATTCTCTTCTGCATGGTCAAACACCTCTGAATGGATGAATGATTTTACAATATCGGTGAGCAAACAGATTCCTTCCTTTATAGGTCAGCTCCTCTTTTTGCTTTGGTGCATCGGGATTGCCATCGTAGTCTTTTTTTTCATCCGTTCTGTTTGGCAGTTACACCAGTTAAACAGTACCGCTCTTCCTCTGGAAAATGCTGAAATTTCTTCTCTGTATGCCCGCTGTAAAAAGAAGCTTTGTATAACGCGGAACATCCCTGTCTATACTACTGCCTTCCTCCCGTCTCCTGCGATCACCGGAATTTTTCGACCTCGCATTTATCTGCCGCTTCGTCTGATTTCCGGTTGCCCACACAGTACCCTACGTTATATTCTCCTACACGAATTACAGCATTATCGCCAAAAAGATGGTCTGTTGAATTTTTTTCTAACTTTTTTTTGTGCGATCTACTGGTTCAATCCGGCTGTCTGGTATGCACTCCACAAAGTACGCATTGACCGTGAAATCGCCTGTGATACTTCTGTTTTAGAACTCTTAGGTGAAACCTCCTGTCAGGAGTACGGTGCGGCTTTAATTAATTTTGCTGAAACACTTTCTCACACTCCCTTTTCCTTCTCTGTCGGACTTGGCGGATCGATGCCGCAAATGAAGCGGAGAATCCTTAATATCGCCTCCTATCAAGCTCCCACACCATGGAAAAAGGCGAAAGGCTACGCCCTGGTTCTGGTGATTTCTCTACTGTTGATCAGTATGTCCCCTGTGTTGTCTATGCAGGCCGCAAAGGAAACTTCCTTCCGCCCAGATACCTCGGACAGCATTGTTTCTACTATTGATCTTTCTTCTTATTTCAGAGATTATGAAGGTACTTTTGTCTTATATGATTTGCAAAAGGATCATTACCAAATTTATCATCCCGAACAGGCATACAAAAGAATTTCCCCGGATTCTACCTACAAACTCTATAGTGCTCTGTTCGGATTGGAAGAAAAAATCATTACTCCAAAAGATTCCATGATCCCATGGGATTACAATCATTATCCGTTTGATGCCTGGAATAAAAACCATACCTTGGACTCTGCAATGTCTGCTTCGGTCAACTGGTATTTCCAGACAATTGACAAAAAGCTGGGGTACGGCAAAATCCGTTCTTACCTGCAGCAGATTCATTATGGGAACGAATCGATCGATCAATCTGATTCTTACTGGATGGAGTCTTCCTTAAAAATTTCTGCCTTTGAACAAGTCAGCCTGCTGACAGATTTCTATCAAAATACATTTGCTTTTAATCCGGAACATATTGCTGCCGTAAAAGATTCCATCCGCCTGATTACACACGGCAAAAACACACTTTATGGAAAAACAGGAACCGGTAATGTCAATGGGCAAAATGTAAATGGTTGGTTCATCGGATATATCGAAAACTCACAAAATACATATTTTTTTGCCACAAATATTCAGGCAGAACAGCAAGCCTCCGGAAGTATCGCCTCGGAAATCACACTGAATCTGTTAGAAACTATGGGAATCTGGAATTAGCTTTGCTCGGTCTTAGAAGTGGAGGAATAAACTTTTTCTCTATTTTTGTATATAATACATCAAATAAAGAAAATTTAAGGAAATGCATTATGAAAAATGAAATCTGTACAAATCAAGCCGACTATTCCAAAGTAACCGCAGATCGTATCCTGCCGTTTCTCTTCACTCTTGATCTTACCGAATCAATATTGTATCCGGGAGAAGGTCAAAAGCAGAAATTCTGTTACACCGTGGACGGTGTCGGTCAGGACACTTCCGAGTATGCGGACCTGAGCCATTTTCTTCTTGGAATCTGTGGTAATATTACAAGGGACGATATCTCCGACCTCTCTGTCATCCTTCACGGCGAAGAACAGACTGTCATCTGGGGTGAAAATGTGGAGATCAAGACACCGGATCACCCGGATAACCCTACCGGATGTACCGGGTTAAAATTCAATTTTCCGTTAGATAAAGTCGAAGGACGGATGCATCTATGTATGACTATGGCAGAACCGTTTGCCGTAGGACCTGTAAATATCTGTCTGTTCGGCGGCAATACGACAGCGACCGGTCTTACGATCTGCGGTCCGGTATGCGGAGGCGCCGAGTCCTGCTCCTCCACGTTCTTTCAGAAAGAGACTGTCTGCGTACCGGTTGTCGTGACACCATTTGCAAAGCCGGGAGATGCCAAGGCTACCTGCTGCGGAAAACCGAAAGTGACGCCAAACGGAAAATGTTCCGGCGGAAGAACCTCCTGCACCTTTACCGTGACGCAGGATCTGTGTATCGAAATTCCAATTTCCTTCGGCACCGACATCCGGACCGGTGACGCACTTGTCCAGTGCGGCGATGTCAGCCAGATGCCGTGCGACTGTTCTGATGCCTCCTCTCCTGAAGCAGCAGAAAAAAGAACATCCGAAAGCGACTATATCCGGGAAGACTACAATGGATCTGCACACACAGAGAAAGAGGAAAGACGACTGTTTTACCGCAAATAATCCTTTCTGATCAATCAGCAGCAGCTGTCTTGATGAAGAACGGGGACTGTCGGCTAATACCACTTTTTAAGCTCTAACTCTTAAAATACGAATCTCTCATAGAAATCAGTGCTTTGAATTCCTGATATTCTGTGACAGGTTCGTATTTTTCCTTTTCTGTATGTGTTTTAGCTTACTCTTCTTTTTCAATTCGGTTCAGCAAAAGGGAACATGCAACTCCGATGCCGAGACAGATTACATTCACAATCGCTGCACCCAATGATGCTGTAAAACTTTCAAACGGTATGATCATTACGGTTGCCGCAATCACAATGCCGACAATGGCATGGAATACATAAGAATAGTATTTATCCCAAAGAGCATCTACCATCTTTGCAAAGCAAATGACAGTTGCCACTGCACCGATCCCACTCGGAATCAGGATACTCATGTTCAGATGTCCTAACCCGTCAACAAACGGTGTATACAGCCCAAGCGGCATCAGAAGTGTGGAAAAACTCATTCCCGGCACAATTACGCTCAGTGCAAGGCACACTCCGCAGAACACATACCAGCCGAGATTCGGCACAAGAGTGACCGACAACAGATCCAGGGCTGTCAGTATGGAAAAAATCACTGCCGCTGCTATTACCAGCACCACCCATGAGCCTTTTGTCCTTCCTTCTTTTCCCGCCTCACGCATCAGCGACGGCATCATCCCTGCAATCAATCCTACAAACAGGCATACGGATGGATCCGGATATTTTTCCAGGAAAAATGACAATATATTTGCAACACCGAGGAAGCCGACTGCCCCTCCTAAAATCACCGGGAGCAGCATGCGGATATGTGTAAAAAAATACTTCCGAGGGTTTGAAAGCAGCTCCATTACCGGCCTGTAAATTCCAAAGATCACACATAGAACGCCCCCTGAAATTCCCGGCAGAACCGCTCCAAGACCGATTAACATCCCCTGAAGGATCCGTACCAAAAACATGCCCGGGTTCCTATCTTCTATTTTCTGGTTTTTCATCATATCATTCCCCTGTCAATTTTTTGATCATCTATGAATTCTTCATTGCAACACTTCCAACGATATCAGCCACATGTTCACATGCATCCGCACATTTTTCAAGATAGGTATAAATCTCTCTCCATGCGATGATATTCTGCACATCCTGCTCTTCCACATGCAGCTTTCTCATACTGGAAATAAACAGTTGGTCTTCTTTCTCTTCTAATGTGTTCATGCGTATAATGCTCTGTTTCAGTTCTTTGGAATGCTTAAAGTTTTTAAATTCTTTCAAAAGGTTCTGAAGTTCCTCACAGCATTCAATTACCACATCCAGCATATAGAATACTTCCGGACGCATTTCCTTCACGTTGTTGATGTACACTCGTATCAGAACTTCCTCTATCTTGTCTGTGACATCATCGATATGATGGCTGAGCGCAATGATATCCTCTCTCTCGATCGGAGTGATAAAGGCTTTTGCCAGCTTATCTGTGATTTCATGTCTCTGTGTGTCCGCCCGGCGCTCGATTTCATGAACTTCCTCCATTCTTTTTGAAATCTCTTCCGGCTGGAAATTTGTCAGAATCTCCTTTAACAGATATGCCTCCTTACAAGAGTATTCTGCGCACTTAATAAAATTATCAAAATAGTAATCATCCTGTCTTTTTGACATTGGTACTCCTCCTTTTTATCCAAATATATACATAAATATTTTTGCCATGCAAAAACTGATCAGTCCACATCCCGGAAATGTAAAAATCCAGGTCAGCATCATATCCTTTACCACTCCAAAGTTAATGGCAGAAAGACGTTTTACCGCTCCTACTCCCATGATCGCACTTGTCTTTGTATGTGTCGTGGAAACAGGAACTCCCATCAGACTGGAATACAGAAGACAGATCGCTCCCGCAAGGTCAGCCGAAAATCCCTGATAGCGTTCCAGCTTTACCATATTCATTCCCACAGATTTGATGATCTTCTCTCCTCCTACACTGGTTCCTACACCCATGACAATACTGCACAAAAGCATCAGCCATACAGGAATCTCCATACCGCTTACCGAATCATGTCCACCTGCAAATGCAATTCCCAAGAACAGAACACCGATAAACTTCTGTCCATCCTGCGCACCGTGCATAAAGCTCATAGCCGCTGCACCTGCGATCTGTGCACCTCCAAAGAAACGGTTTGTCTTGCGCCGATCCATTGCCCGGCAGAAAACAATGATCAGTCTGCATACCACCCAGCCTGTTGCAAATCCCAGTGCCAGACTCAGTACAAGGCCGTACAGCACTTTTACCCACTCGTCGAAGTTGATTCCGCTTACTCCATGCTGGATTGCGATGGCAGCTCCGGACAGACCTGCGATCAAGCTGTGGCTTTCGCTTGTCGGAATTCCGAAAAAGGAAGCCGCCGTACTGTAGATCACAATAGATAACAACGCCGCACACAGCGCGATCAGCGCCTCATCTGTATGGCTTCCGAAATCTACCATGTTGCTGATCGTCGATGCGACCGAGCTGTTGATCTGTGTCATCACAAACACACCGAGAAAATTAAATACCGCACTCATCATGATCGCAGCCCGCACAGGCATACATCTGGTAGCTACACAGGTTGCGATCGCATTCGGTGCATCGGTCCATCCATTTACAAATATCACGCCCAGTGTAAGCAGGACGGTGATAAACAGCATCGGGTTATTTGTAGTTTCCTGCCAGAAATTTAAAAATGTCATTTCCATATAAGCTCCTCCTGATTCCTAAATTTCACTTACAAATACATCGATGTTATCTACTTTTCCGATGACAACAATAATGTCTCCCTGACGCAGACGATAGTACGGCATCACTTCAATATTTGTCTCATCACCATTTTCAATTGCAATAATATTCAGCCGGTATTTCTGACGGATTCCCGTCTCTTCGATACTCTTGCCGATCAGATGATTCGGAACCTGTATCTGTCGGATTTCAACCTGATTGCACAGAGATACATATTCCAGAAAATTATTGGACAATAACTTTTTCCCAAGGCGGAGCGCCATGTCTCTCTCCGGATATACGACTTCCGCACCGAGTTTTCCAAGCACCGCCCCCTGTTCAGGACTCAGTGCTTTGGCAATTACACGAGACACTCCCATCTCGATCACACGCATCGTTGTCAACACGCTGACATCTACCTGCTCACCAATACAGATGATGACAACATCACAATTCTGTATTCCGATTTCTCTTAATGTCTCCGTACTCAGATCATCTGTCACAAAGGCACAGTCCGTATACTGGCGCATCTCTTTTACTTTTTTCTCATCTCTGTCCACCGCAATCACTTCATTTCCCGACTGCGCCAGCATCATCGCCAGGGCCTCTCCAAAACGCCCCAGCCCAATCACTCCATATGCTGTCTCCAATTTCTTTTTCATTTCTATTTTCTCCCTTTCTCTTATCCTATTGAGACTTCTTCTTCAGAATATCTTGCTCTTGGCCCCGTGCGGCTTACCCACATTGAAAGCAGGGTAATAATCCCGACTCTCCCGATAAACATCACAAGAATGATAACAGCCTTTCCTGCCACACTCAACTCCGGAGTGATCCCGGTGGAAAGTCCTACCGTTCCAAACGCAGAAACCACTTCAAACAAAAGCTGCATAAAGCTATACTCCGGTTCCAGTATGCACATAAAAAATACAGCAATGCATACGACGGTTCCCGAAAGAATTGTGATCATAAATGCTTTTGATATATTCTGTTCCGATATCGTCCTGTGAAATGCGTGTACCGTCCCTTTTGTACAAGTTCCTCTGATTTTCTGGAACATGATAAAAAATGTACTTGTCTTGATACCGCCTCCTGTTGATCCCGGTGATGCACCGATAAACATCAGGATACACAGTACAAACAGTCCTGCATCGGTAAATTGTCCGATCGGATAGGTTGAAAATCCGGCCGTTCTTGCCGAGACACTTTGGAAGAATGCCCCCAGCCATGTAATGTCTTCTGTGCATTTTAACATAACTGTTCCGACAGCAAGCAGAATCAGACTGGTAACAATGACGACTTTGGAATGCAGGCTCAGTTTGCGAAAACATTTCTGTTTCAGCACATCCAGAATTACCAGAAAACCAAGTCCTCCAAAAATAATCAGCGTACATGTTGTCAGATTCAGAAGCACATTGTCCTGATAAGGAATCAGGTTTCGAAGTCCTCCCAGAATATCAAACCCCGAATTGTTAAACGCCGCTATGGAGTGGAAAATACTGATTCCCACGGCATGCAGTGTATCATAATCCTGACGGAAGACAAGAAAACTCAGGATAGCTCCCCCGGCCTCAAAGCACAGTGTCATTAGAAGCACAGCTTTCACCAGCTTTACAATCCCCCTATAGCTTTCGATGTTCAACGCTTCTTTTACCATCACCCTGCTCTTGATCCCGACCCTCTTTCTTGCCACGAGCATCAGTCCTACACCAAGTGAGGTGACCCCCAGTCCGCCAATCTGGATCAGAGCGGCTACAACGCCCTGTCCAAATGCGGTAAAATGTTCGGCAGTATCAATTGCGATCAGTCCAGTCACACAAACTGCACTGGTAGAGGTAAACAAAGCGTCAATCAATGACACTTCCGCGCCGTCCTTTACAGACACCGGGAGGAGCAGCAAAACCATTCCAAGCAATATTACTGCCGCAAATCCTCCGACGATCATTCTGCCCGGCGGCTGATTTTTCAAAAACACATTTATCTTCTTCATTTTTCTTTTCGTCCTGTCTTTCTTTTCTGCATTCTTTCTCTATATTCTTCCCACCATACCCACAGTGGTCCGGCGATACAAATGGAAGAATAGCACCCGGAAATAAGTCCTGCCAGAAGAGGAAGTGAAAAATTAGTAATGGATTCCATCTGGTAAACGACAGAAACAACGAAAATAGTAAACGCACATAAGACTACGGTGAACGCCGTATTGATCGAACGCTGAAGTGTTTCTGTCGTGCTGACATCCACCAGTTCTGCCAGCGTCGTCTTCTTTTTCCTATTGCTTCTGTGCTCCCTGATTCTGTCATACAATACGATCGTGTCATTGATCGAATATCCGATGATCGTCAGTGTGACTGCCACAAATGCATCGTTCACAGGAATTCTGAAGATCCCAAATATGAACAGTACGATCAGAATATCATGGACAAGTGCCATAACAGCTGTCATTCCTGCCGCAAGTCCTCCCAGCGACGAAAAACGAAGCCGGATATAGACGATAATAAAGAGGCATGACAGTACGATCGCAATCACTGAATTTCTCAATGCCTTGGCACCGATGTACGGTTCTACTGCCGAAGTCTCCGATGTCTCGAACTTATTTTCATTTCCTTCATTTATGGAAGTTAAAATTTCTTTCTGCTGTTCAGGGGTCAGTCCTTTTTTGCCGGACAAGGTAATGACAAGACTCTTTTCTCCTGTCGAAGAATTCTCACATGTCTGTACATTGACACTTCTGTCCGCAATCGCTTCTACTTTCTCCTGAATTTTTCCTGTATCCGCTTTTCCGCTGTAAGTGTATCTTAAGATGACTCCGCCGGTAAACTGTGTATCCAGTTTCATCCCATTTACCGCGCTCCAAATGGTTCCCGCCGTAAGCATCGCAATACTGATCAGGAAGAAATACCTTTTTGTTTCCGCAAATTTTAAAATCTTCTTTTCCTTTTTTCTGCGGAACCATTTTTCCTGATTAAAAAGCTTGTATCTTATAACGGAATTGAGCATATATCTCGACATCCAGACCCCTGCCAGCAGATTGATGATCACACCTGTAAGGAGTGTATAACCAAAGCTGAGCATTGTCCCGGAGCCGAAAATCATCAGAATGCCGGCAACCGCAGCTGTTGTGACATTTCCGTCCAGAACCGAAGAGAATGCACGCTTATAACCATTCTTGACAGAATTCCTTACGGAGTTCCCCCTTTTTAACTCTTCACTGATTCTCTCACTGATAATAATATTGGCATCTACCGCCATACCGCTTGATAAAATAAGCCCCGCAATTCCCGGCAGCGTAATCGTATACTGCGGTACCGAAATAACCAGCACCTGCAGTGCAATCTGAAACGTCAGCGTCAGACAGCTGATCACACCTGGGAGCCTGTACCAGAGGATCATAAAGAGACAGATCAGAACCATGGCAATCTCTGCTGCCAATGCCATCGCGCTTAGTGCCTTATTTCCAAGTGTGGGACTGATCGTATTGTAATTGGTCGTTTTCATCGAAAACGGAAGCGTTCCTGAATTGATCTTATCCGAAAGATGCTGCGCCTCTTCCTGCGAAGACATCCCGGTGATCTCTGCTTGTCCGCCTGTGATTTTTGTGTTGACCACAGGATCTGAGATCAGTTCTTCATCCATATAGATTCCCATGTTCTGTCCGACCAGTTTTTCTGTCGCATCCGCAAACTTTTGTGCGCCTTTGTTGCTAAACTCGAGCTCCACAACATACTCATTTTTGTTCTGCGGATTTACTGCCACCTGGCTTCTGGCCACATCGGATCCTTTCACATATACCGTATTGTCCGGTCCCCGAAATGTCAATTCTGCCATCTCTCCCAATTCCTGAATGGCTGTTTCCGGATCAAAATCCTTCTCATCGGATTTCCACGGAAACCGCACAATGACATTGCCGGCATTTTCATCTACGGTCACTTCCCGGTCTAAAATTCTCTGGGCATCCAACCGGGTCTCGATCACCTCTCTTGCCAGTTCCAACTGTTTCTTTGTCGGCTTCGTTTTTAATCCGGATGGTTCAAAAACAGCCTCTACGCCTCCGCGGATATCAATTCCAAAACGCATATCGCGTATTCCTTTGATCTCATCTCCGCATCCAAAAACTGCAAGGCATACAAATAAAACGATTACTGCAAGAGCAATCCAAATATGTAGTTTTTTATTTTTCATTCTTCTGCTTTCTTTCTATCATTCATTTTCAATCTATTTTATGAAAGCAGATTTCGTTTTTTTCCGTCCTTCTCCAACAAGGTATTATGTTCGCACAGAAATCGTGCGAGAGGAAATGAATAGAATTGTCTGTACGACAAATAGACTCTCTTTTGACCGATGACTAAAGAGAATATCAGAAAGACAAAGATTTCAATTGACAATCTGTAGGTATTTCTGCGCTGCTCAAGCCTCTGGAATGAAAGGGATTCCTTCCGGCTCTCCAGGCGCAGATAGTTATCATGGAATGTATTCTTCCCGATACTGTCTGTATACTCCGCTTCGGTCCAGATTCCCTGTTCCTGATGCTTTACAGGCATACTTGTATACTCAGCCTTAAAAACGGAAGGAAGAAACATGCCAAACAATATGATCAGAACAGCTGCGGCTGCAAATCTTAACTTATTTTTCATTTTTCTCCCTCCATTTCTAAAACGTATTAGCTATAAATAAATTTTTGTTCGTTTTTGTCAAAAGCATATAAAGATTAACACTAAACCTGCCGTCTGTCAATATCCTCTTCTTACACTTTGTGTTGTTTCTCTGCTGATTCTTTTCACATTCAAAAAATATATTTACATCAGCCCCCGGCAAAGAGCAGAAATATTTTGCCCAAACTTTTGACAAAAAGTCAAAAAAGGTGCCGCTCCACCATCTGTTTTGATAGTTTTGCAGCACCTTTTGTCTTCTAAAATAAATGACTCTGTCAGATACTATTTGTTGTTGATAGCAGCCTGAGCAGCAGCAAGTCTTGCGATCGGCACACGGAATGGTGAGCAAGATACATAGTCTAATCCAATCTTATGGCAGAATTCTACGGAACTTGGATCTCCACCGTGCTCTCCACAGATACCTACATGTAAATCTGGATTTGCCGGTCTTCCTAATTTCACAGCTGTCTCCATTAATTTACCTACACCGATCTGGTCTAATTTTGCAAATGGATCGTTCTCGAAGATTTTTGCATCGTAGTATCCTTCTAAGAATTTACCAGCATCATCACGAGAGAATCCGAATGTCATCTGTGTTAAGTCGTTTGTACCGAAGCAGAAGAAATCAGCTTCTTTTGCAATCTCATCAGCTGTAAGAGCAGCTCTTGGAATCTCAATCATTGTACCTACATGGTATTTTAATTCAACACCAGCAGCTTCGATCTCAGCATCTGCTGTCTCTACAACAACTTTCTTCACATATTTTAATTCTTTAATATCTCCGATTAACGGAATCATGATCTCTGGGCAAACATCCCAGTCAGCATGTGCTTTCTGTACATTGATTGCTGCACGGATCACAGCTCTTGTCTGCATTCTTGCGATTTCTGGATAAGTAACTGCAAGACGGCATCCACGATGTCCCATCATTGGGTTGAATTCATGTAAAGAATCAATGATTGCTTTGATCTGTTCAACTGTTTTTCCCTGAGTATCAGCAAGTTTCTTAATATCTTCCTCTGTTGTAGGAACGAATTCGTGTAACGGTGGATCTAAGAAACGGATTGTTACCGGATTACCTTCTAATGCTTCATATAAAGCTTCGAAGTCTCCCTGCTGTTCTGGAAGGATCTTCTCAAGAGCAGCTTCTCTTTCTTCTAATGTCTCAGAACAGATCATTTCACGGAATGCATCAATTCTGTTTCCTTCGAAGAACATATGCTCTGTACGGCAAAGTCCGATACCTTCAGCGCCAAGCTCACGAGCTTTTCTTGCATCTGCTGGAGTATCCGCATTTGTTCTTACTCCTAATGTTCTATATTTATCAGCCCATCCCATGATTCTTCCGAATTCACCAGCGATTGTAGCGTCTACTGTCGGGATGATTCCGTCGTAGATGTTACCTGTAGAACCGTCAAGAGAGATTGGATCTCCTTCATGGTATTCTTTTCCAGCTAATGTAAATTTCTTGTTTGCTTCATCCATTGTGATGTCACCACATCCAGATACACAGCATGTACCCATACCACGAGCAACAACGGCAGCGTGAGATGTCATACCACCACGAACTGTTAAGATACCCTGAGCAGCTTTCATACCTTCAATATCTTCCGGTGATGTCTCAAGACGAACAAGAACAACTTTTTCTCCTCTTGCAGCCCACTCTTTTGCATCTTCTGCTGTGAAGACGATCTTACCGCAAGCAGCTCCTGGAGATGCTCCTAAAGCTTTTCCAACTGGTACAGCTTTCTTTAATTCTGCAGCATCAAACTGTGGGTGAAGTAATGTATCTAAGTTACGAGGATCGATCATTGCAACAGCTTTCTCTTCTGTGATCATTCCTTCGTCTACTAAATCACAAGCGATCTTTAAAGCAGCCTGAGCTGTTCTCTTACCGTTACGTGTCTGTAACATGTAGAGTTTCTTATCTTCGATTGTGAATTCCATATCCTGCATATCTCTGTAGTGATCTTCCAAAGTCTTGCAGATTCCTACGAACTGTTCGTAAACTTCCGGCATAACTTCTTTTAACTGGTCAATCTTCTGTGGTGTACGAACACCTGCAACAACGTCTTCACCCTGAGCGTTCATTAAGAACTCACCCATTAAGTGTTTCTCTCCTGTTGCTGGGTCACGAGTAAATGCAACACCTGTACCAGATGTCTCTCCCATGTTACCGAATGCCATCATCTGTACGTTTACAGCTGTTCCCCAAGAATATGGGATATCGTTGTCACGACGGTAAACGTTAGCACGTGGGTTATCCCAAGAACGGAATACAGCTTTTACAGCACCCATTAACTGTTCTTTTGGATCTGTAGGGAATTCTTCCCCAATCTTTTCTTTATATTCAGCTTTGAACTGTTCAGCAAGTTTCTGTAAATCTTCTGCTGTGAGGTCAACGTCCTGAGTTACACCTTTTTCAGCTTTCATCTCGTCGATCAGTTCTTCAAAATATTTTTTACCGACTTCCATAACTACGTCAGAGTACATCTGGATAAATCTTCTGTAGCAATCCCATGCCCAACGTGGATTTCCTGATTTTTCAGCTAATACTTTGACAACTTCTTCATTTAATCCGAGGTTTAAGATTGTATCCATCATACCTGGCATAGAAGCTCTTGCTCCAGAACGAACAGATACAAGAAGTGGATTTTCTTTGTCACCGAATTTCTTTCCAGTAACTTCTTCCATTTTAACGATTGCGTCCATGATCTGTTCCATGATCTCATCGTTAATTTTTCTTCCATCTTCATAATATTGTGTACAAGCATCTGTTGTGATTGTGAATCCCTGTGGCACTGGAAGACCTAACTTTGTCATCTCTGCAAGGTTAGCACCTTTACCGCCAAGAGTGTTTCTCATGCTTGCGTCACCTTCGGTGAACATATAAACCCATTTTGCCATGTCTAAACGACCTCCTAAAAATATTTTGCTTTAGTATAAAACATGAAAAATACGACTTTTTGCCATGAAGTCGTTCATCTTTTATATATCCAATAACGGTTTCCCCCGCTATCTGTATATCATTTTATCTGTTTTACTTCGGATAGTCAAGGACTTTCTTGGTAAAAACTACTGTTTTGTTACTTTTTTATCAAAGAATCTTCTATCTGTTCTTACTCTCACCCTCGAAGTGTTGCAATCAACCGTTTGGTATATAAAAGCAGGTCCAATCCATCTGTAATATTTCTCACACAGATATCTGCTTTTGCCCCAAGTTTCCCACACATTCCTTCTTCTCCCATCACAGCAACAGATAGACCTGCAATTCGGCACATTTCCAGATCATTTCTTCCGTTTCCTATACAGACACAGTGATCAGCGCCAAGCGTTTCCACAATCTTTCGCTTTTCCTCTGCCGCTTCACTTGTCGGAAATGTATGTATTTGTACCGGAAGTTGCTGACACAATTTCCTCACAGTCCCATGTGTATCTGCAGTCACAATGTAGATTTCCAACTGTTCCGAAAGCTGTTGAAAACGCTCAGCAACCCCTTTTTGCAATGTCCCATCCAATGCAATTGTTCCATTATAATCCAGGATCAAATACCTCAGCTGCAGTTTCTGATATCCCGGGATTTCCACTGTAATTCCTCGCTGCTGTTTTGGCATAGTTTCTTTCTCTGCCTGCTTTGTCTCTCTCATCGTTTCCTTCCCTCTCCCATTCCCTCTTACAAGAGATTTAGTCTATCACTTTCACGGATGTCATGACCGGCTGCTCTTCTGTCGGAATCGTGCCGTTATTGTCTGTCGGTTCTGCATCTTCACAGATTCTATCTACAACATCCATGCCTTCTGTCACATATCCAAATGCCGCATAACTTCCGTCCAGATGTTTGCTGTCCTCATGGACGATAAAGAACTGGGAACTTGCGCTGTCGTTTGCGCGAGAACGCGCCATGGAAATCGCACCCCTTGTATGTAAAAGATTGTTTTCCACTCCGTTTTGAGAAAATTCACCTTTGATCGTCTGATCAGATCCTCCGGTGCCATCGCCTCTTGGATCTCCGCCTTGGATCATAAATCCGCTCATAATTCTGTGAAAAGTCAGTCCGTCATAAAAACCTTCCTTTGCAAGATTTACAAAATTTGTCACCGTGATCGGCGCTGCATCTGCATCCAGTTCCACTTTAATCGTCCCATAATCCTTCACCTGGATTTCTACATGATGTTTTCCGGTAAGAAGATTCTCTTCCTTGCCCTCTGCATTGTCCGCATGTTCTGTCCTTTTTGTATCTTCCTTAGTTTCCTCCTTCTTTCCCTTTGTGCATCCTGAAAATATGCTCATCACCAAAAACATAGTGAGCAAAACAGATACTACTTTCTTCATTGTAATACTCCTCCTAACATTGCTATTTTTAATCTTCTCTTATCATAACACACTTTTTCCAGACTGTAAGTGTGCTTTTTATTGTATAGGAATTTCCTATGTAATAAAAAATGCGCGATTTGACAACCGCGCATTTTTATTATTATTAATATTGCTATTTACATATCTAATTAAATTTTTAGCCTTTGATACCAGACTGTGCAACACCTTCGATAAACTGTTTCTGGAAGATGAAAAACAGTACGATCATCGGAATAACTGCCATTACGGCACCTGCCATCTGTGCCGGGTAGTTTGTAGCATATTGTCCTTTCAGTGTAGAAAGTGCTGGAGCTAATGTCATCTTAGCCGGATCTGTGTTAACGATCAATGGCCACATGAAGTCATTCCATGCAAATTTTGCTGTAAAGATTACCAGCGCTACGATACCTGGCTGTACTAACGGAAGCATGATCTTTCCAAAAATCTGGAATCTGTTACATCCGTCAAGCAATGCTGCTTCTTCCAATTCCTTTGGCAGTGACATAAAGAACTGTCTCAATAAGAACGTACCAAATGCACTGAATAAGTTCGGGAGGAAGAGACCCGGTAAGGTATTGATCAATCCTAAATTCTGAATGATCAGGTACTGTGGGATTAAGAAAATCTGTCCCGGTACCATTAAGATAGATAACAAGATCATGAAAATCGCATTTTTAAATGGAAAATCAATTCTTGCAAATCCATAAGCTGCCATTGTACAAAATGCAACCTGTACCAATACCGTAATGATGGTTACCACAATCGTATTGATATATACTTTTCCGAACGGCAGAATCTCAAGTACATATTTATAAGAGTCTAACTGCCAATGTTCCGGTAAAATTGACGGCGGTATCTGCATAGATTCCGGCAATGTCTTAAATGATGTAAACACCATCCAGAGGAATGGGAATACTGTGACTGCAATACCTGCGATCAAAAGAATGTGTATAAGCAAATGATTTCTTGTAGATGTCTTTTTCATCGTATTTCCTCCTTTCCTCTAATCGTAGTTTACCCATTTCTTCTGTCCGACCAGCTGGATCACTGTGATGATCATGATCACTGCGAACATAAAGATAGAAATTGCTGCTGCATAACCTTTTTCTCCATACATAAACGCATTCTGATAAAACAAAACGTTCATGGTCTTTACTTTGTTGAACGCCGGGTTCGTTACTGGATCGACCATCATATAGATGCTGTCGAATACCTGGAACGCACCGATCAGACCTGTGATCATTACGAAAAAGATCGTTGGAGAAAGTAACGGGATTGTAATCTTAAAGAACTGTTTTACTGGTCCTGCTCCGTCGATTGCCGCTGCTTCATAGTAAGATCTTGAAATTCCCTGCATACCCGCAAGAAGAATGATCATATTATAACCGACACTTCCCCAGATTGCCACGATCATTACGCAGAACAATGCGGTATGCGGGTTTGTAAGCCAACTCTGCCCTTCGATTCCAAAAATTCCAAGAACCGTATTTAAAATACCGAAATCTCCGTGGAAGATCAGTTTCCATACAAGTGCTACTGCTACTGACATCGTTACTGATGGCAGGAAGTAGATTGTCCGATAAAAGGAAGTTCCTTTGATCTTGGAGTTTAAGAGGGATGCCACTAACAGTGACAGCGCCAGCCCGATCGGCACTGTCACAACGGCATATAAAAGTGTATTTTTCATGGCGAGCATCAGATCTGGTTCTTGGAACAGACGCTGATAGTTGCTGATTCCGCAGAAAGTTGCCATGTTAAATTTGTTTACATCATTAAAACTGAACCAGAAGTTCTGGATAAACGGAAATACATAGAAGATCAGAAGTCCGATCGTAACCGGCGCAATAAATACGTAGCCTGCTACCCAGTCTTTCTTCTCACGTCTGCTCGCTTTCCGCCTTACTTTTTTCTTTCCTTCGCCCATTTGTATCTACCTACTTTACTTTGCGTTCATTTCATCAAGAATTGCATCTGCCTCTGGCTTAATGCTCTTACAAGCCTCTTCTAATGTGATTTCTCCCTGCCAAGCCTGCTCTAAGTAAGTTTTTTCAACCTGAGAAAGTTTTGCAGTCACTTTACAGTGAGGAAGTAATTCTGTGTTCGGTACATTGTCAAGGAATACTTGAAGATTTAAGTCTTTATGTGTATCTAAGAATAATTCCTGGCAGTCATTTCTAGCAGAGATAACTGTACCTGATTTTCCCTGGATTTCCTGAGCTTCTTTGCTTCCTAACCATAATGCGAAGTCTTTTGCTTCTTCTGGATGTTTTGTATTTGCAGATACAGAGAATGCAAGACCGTTGATGATATCTTTATCTACACCATTGAAAGAAGGTCTTTTTACGATTCCGTATTTTCCTTCTAATGTCTTATTATAAGAAGGAATCATGTAGTTTCCTGAGAAGTACATTGCTAACTGTCCACCCTGGAACATACTGTCTGGATCTGTATCTGTCATCTGCTGTAATGTCGGTGAAAGTCCGTCTAATACAAGATCTAACCATGGCTGGATACCTTCGATTGTCTCTTTCTTATCCCATCCTGTTTCTGTGTTATCTTCATTTAAGAAATATCCACCATTTGCGAATACAGCTGCATCATATGTAGTCTGTCCGGAGTTACGGTTTACTGCTGTCGGATAAACTCCATCCGGAAGTCCTGCTGCTTGTAAGTCTTCACAAGTTTTTCTGAAATCTTCAAATGTCCAGTCATCTGTTGGATAAGCAACTCCTGCCTGATCAAAGATTTCTTTGTTGTAGAATACGGCATTTGTATCGAAATCTTTCGGGATTCCGTATAATTTACCTTCTACTGTATATCCATCTACCAGTGGTGTCGGGAAATTATCATGTACCTTTAAGTCTGACTCTTTCTCTGCATCTGTTAAATCCATTAAAATTCCTGCGTCTGCATATTCTTCTACATGAAGCACGTTCATAGTGATGATATCCGGAGCAGATCCACCTGTTGCGCTTGCCTCTAATTTTGTCCAGTACTCATTCCATGTTGTAAGCTGTGTCTTTACTGTTACATTTGGATTTTCTTTTGAGTATGCCTCTGCCATCTGTTTCATAACCGGCTCTTGGTCAGAATCCCACACACTCATCACAAGCTCAACTTTTCCATCTTTGCTTCCGCCTTTGTCGCTTCCACCACAGCCAGCTAACAATGTAGTTCCTGTTGTCGCAACTAATCCTAAAGCTACTAATTTTTTCAGATTCTTTTTCATTGAAATCATCCTCCTTTTGGTTTATATCATGCGGCAGTTATTTGCCGCCTGGTAACAAATTTGTATTATATACTATCTTCTATAAGTATCCAGTTCGATTACTGCTCCGCCGTTTAATCTAGATTCCTCGGCAGCCAATGCACAATAATGACTCTCCACGGATTGTTCCACAGAAGTTGTGCTCTTTGTCGGACCTGACTCATTGATCAACATATCAAGAAACTCTTCGATCATCCGGTTGTCGCCGCCGCCGTGTCCTGAGAAATCAGTTGCCAGTGTGCGTACATCTATCACTTCCGGTTCTTTTCCAAACACATTAACTTGAATGGTATTTTCTCCCATATCGGCGATAATCTCACCTAAAGTTCCCATGATCTTCGCATATCGATTTCCGGCAGCTGTATATGCCGTAAACGCACACATTGTATGGCTGATCGTCGATCCATCTGTCATATTTAAATTGACAACTTGATGATCTACCACATTGTTATCACAGTGATATACACATCGTCCATACGGTCCCGTCTGAATTGCTTCGCGTACACTTTCCACTGTTGGGTGAAGTGCCACCACATTGACCGGCCAGTCTGTATTTCCATTTTGAACGCCTGTCACTGGATCTGTAATATAAATTTTCTCTGCATCATACGGGCACTGATCTTTCACTTTACATCCATCCATGCATCTGTGTGCCGCTCCTTCTGGTGCTTTATCTTCCCGGAACAGATAGGTATTTCCGAAAGAAGATACCGATTTACAAGTCTTTCCTGTCAGCCATAATAAAATATCCATATCATGACAGCACTTCTGAAGAATCATTGGACTTGTCGTATTAGAATTTCTCCAGTTTCCTCTGACAAAGCTGTGTGCCTGATGCCAATACCCTACATTTTCTACCGAATTCACAGATACTATTTCACCAATCGTTCCTTCATCGATCAGATCTTTGATCTTCGTATAAAATGGAGTATATCTGAGAACGTGACAGACAATTACTTTTCTATCACATTCCTGTGCAACCTTCACAATCTCTCTGCATTCATCCAGATCCGGCGAAATCGGTTTTTCCAGTAATAGGTGATATCCTTTTCTCAATGCCGGAATTGCCTGTCCCACATGTTGTCTGTCCTGTGTTGTAATAAACATCACATCTGCAAGTTTTTCTCTGGCGATCATCTCCTCCGCACTCTGAAAGCACATCTCCTCCGGAATCTGATATTCTGCTGCAACCGCTTTTACTTTCTCTGGATCAATATCTGCAATTGCCACAATCTCCATCTTTTCTGGAAACAGCTTTGCCGTTGGTGCATATGTATCTTTCCCTCGGCTTCCAAGCCCTGCCAGCGCAACTTTTATTCTCTTACTCATCTTTCTTCTCCTCTGTTATAAGTTTGTTTGAATACTCGATTCTTGGTTGTCTGTTGTCTATATTCGTTCTTTATTTATTCTTATTATATATTTTATTGCACATAAATGCTTACAAGATAATCTCCTAAACTTGTCTTATTGTCCTGTATTTGTCATTTAGGACATTTTATATTCCTTTTTCTGTTCTCCTCTGTCCATTTTGACGAGAAATGCTTTCTAAATCCGTCTTAGTTTTCCCTGCTCCTGCTCATCCTTAGTCTTTCCTGCGTTCGTCAAATTCAACAGACAGATTTTTCTCTGCACAGCAAAGCAGCCTTTTTGTAAAAATTGAATCAAAAAAGACAAGGAATCCCTTCGATCTTTTTTGATCTATTTCCTTGTCTTTTCTCATTTTGTACTTATCTGTCTCTGTTTTTATCGAATCTGGTATGTCTGTGCCTGGAAATCTACCGTAACAACTGTTCCGTCAGCAAATGTTGTTCTCTGTACTTCTGGATTTCCATCTACCATCTCATGGCGCACCATCTCACATTTCGCAACTTTCTCATGCAGATCTGATACGACTTTACATCTCTTAATCTGATCTTCGATGGTAATTTCCACTCCTCCTGCGAAAGAACCGTCTGTATTCTGATATGCACCATCTCTCACAAGATATGGAGCACCTCCGTTTAACACTGCATACAGCATGTAGTCTTCTTCCTCACTTACCTTGTCCATCATCCATGGCTCAATCAGACAGTCATGATAAACAAGATTAAATAACGGCACCGGAATTCCTTTCTTTGGACTTCCCGGTCGATCCAGCATGAAGTCATATGGAGCATAATGGCAAAATACGAGACTTGGGATTGCCCAGTCGTTCACTTCCTCAGAACTTGGAAGAATTCCTTTTGACAGAAGATACTCAAAGCATGCATTTCTGTATTCGTAACATTCTCTTCTTGTCATCTTATGCCATGGATGAGAACACTCATCCCCTTCATTACATGTGAATACATCCAGGTAAGCACAATCCAGTTTAATTCCATTGTCCATGATCTCTGTAAAGTTTCGCTTCACATAAAACGGAGCCTGTGTCGCACAGAGATATGTCTGCGGACCTCCTGCCCAGCGCGCATGACTTGGAATTGTCCCATCTGCAAGACGTGTCGCAAAATTCTCATCAAATGTTTTTGCTGCGTAGTAGTAATCTCTGTACTGGTCGTGGATTCCAAATAAATATCCGCATTCATGCATCGTGTCGGACAGTTCTTTCATCGCTTTCCATCCGCCTGCTTTCTCACATGCTGGAAGGTAATCCGGGTGCTGATTATCATATCCTGGTTCTGCCCATCCATCTAGATGCAGGTATAATTTTTCCACACCAAGTTCATGGAATTTTTTAATCTCTTCTGTTCTCACGGAGAATGGCGTCAGATGATTGTTCTTATCCGGATTCTCTGCATCATAGAAATCAGAGTTTGTCATCACCTGTGTCTTAATTCCCTTATGTAAAAATGCAGATCCGATCAGTTGATCAATAGAAGGAGTCTTCACTGCCTTCTCTGCCAGAGATTTGAATCTTCCCTTTTCGATCACATAGTTTCTGTAAATCTTGCAGAGATCATTGTAATCACAATCCTTGACAAAGCTGTATTTCATCACGCGGCGGTAATCCATCTTGCCCAGACTTGGCTCCCAGCGGATTCCCACATGAGTGTATGGTCCTTCTGCCGGATGTTCTGTATAATATGCTGCATTCCACGGCTGTTCACAAATTGCAATATATCCTGCGCGATCCTTTATCTGTCCAAACCATGGCATATATGCACCTGCAGTTCCCATAAAACCATCAAATACAACTTTATCCACTGCTGTTTTCCATGTATTTGGCACCAGCAATCCCTGTTGCCAGTTCAAAAGTGTATACCAGCTGTCTTTCTTCTCATCAAACTCCATGTATCCCGGCCAGTACACGGATTTTACTTTAACTGTCTCTGTGGAAAGTGGAACCCACTCAAAAAATACATCTCCGGACACCTCTTCGATCCATACGATTGTGTCAAATGCGATGCCTGCATCTGCTCCATTTAACTCAAATCCCTCAAAATGGCTTAAGATTCCATGTCCGATTCCTGTCTTCCACTCCTCGTGTGAAATCTTCTTCGCATCTGCAAAATAGATTGTTCCTTCCTCACATTCCATGCGTGGACGGAATCCTTCTCCCCAGTTCCAGCTATCTCCTTCATGTGTGATCGTAAATGACAATCTGCTCTCGTCAAAGCGGATCTCCGTTCCTTTTGTATAAATGTTCTCCAACTTTTATACCCTCTCTTTCTTTATGATTCCTGCTGCCGTTCACACAGCGAACAATAACAACATCTCTTCTATCTATTATATATTGTTCTGTGGAAAACCGCTTATTTTATCATCTATGCTTATTGTCTTATTATCCAATTTCTGATAGAATAACCAAGTAAAAAACAGAACCTATTTAAAAAAACAATCACTGAGAATCATTTGCAACCGGCAAATGATCACACTGGAGGAAAGATACAATGGGATATGTCAGTACACGCATGAAAAAAGAAATCAATATCGAGAGCATTGTCACCATACACTATTTTGAATATATGAAAAATTTCGTCTTTCAAGGAGAATCTCACGATTTTTGGGAACTACTCTATGTAGATAAAGGAGAAGTATCTGTTCGCGCAGAAAATGAATGGCTCACACTCCACGCAGGGGATATTATCTTTCATCGACCAAATGAATTTCATGCCTTTGAGTCCATTGGCGAAAAAGCACCAAACCTTGTCGCGATCTCCTTCTACTGCTTTTCACCCGCCATGCACTTGTTCCAGAAACTACACACCACTCTAACTTTAGAAGAACGTACGATCATCTCACAGATCATTGCTGAGGCAAGACTTGCATTTTCTACCCCGCTTCATGAGCCGCGCATCGAACAAGTTCATATTTCCGAGGAAGCTCCTTTTGGCGCACAGCAATTGATCACCCTTTACCTCGAACTGTTTCTGATCACAATCCAGCGAAACAGATCCTCCTCCGGTCAGTTAGAACATTCTCCTGAACCACCGCTCATGGAATCTCCCGCCAATATTACGGCAAAACAGAACCAGTTTCAACAGATTTCGACTTATATGGAAGAACATATCTGTGACCACCTGACAATTCCACTGATCTGCTCCCAATTCTCGATCAGCCGTTCTGCCTTACAGGCACTGTTCCACAAAGAAAAAAACTGCGGTGCGATCGAATATTTCAGTCAGATGAAGATTGAATATGCAAAAGAAATCATTCGGATCGGAACAATGAACTTCACAGAGATTGCTCATTACCTATCTTACAGTTCCCTCCAGTATTTCTCTAAACAATTCAAGAAAGCAACCGGGATGTCCCCACTGGAATATTCTTCTTCGGTAAAGGGAATCTCCAATGCATTCTCGCATTCAACAAAAGAAAAGCTGCATCCATAAGTTCTTCGCCTAATGTAAAATCCCCCCTTTTTAGAATTTACCGCTTTCACAGTGCTTCTAAAAAGAGGGGATTTCTATTTTCTATTCTATTTTAGCAATCTCTGCCTTTGCTTCCTGATCTTATGCATCTTTTAAGAATGCTTTATATCCTTTTACAGCTTCGTATACGTCTACCTTGCTTGTAATCTCCCATGGAGCGTGCATGCAAAGTACAGCCACACCACTATCGATCACGTTCATGACATGTCTTGCAAGAACGTATGCGATTGTTCCGCCGCCTCCGACGTCTACTGCACCGAGTTCTGCTGTCTGGAATGCAACGTTGTTGTCATCCATGATCTTGCGAAGTTCTGCAACATATTCTGCGTTGGCATCGTTAGATCCACCTTTTCCGCCGCTTCCTGTATATTTATTAAACACAAGACCGTGTGCAAAGAATGCAGAATTTTTCTTCTCGAAACTTGCTGCATATAACGGATCAAATGCAGCACTTACATCTGAAGAAAGCATCTTAGAATTTGCCATTGCACGGCGGAACTTCACTTCTGAGTATCCTTCCACAACATCCATCAGTTCTACGACTGCATTCTCAAAGAATTTAGATGTCATACCAGTTGCTCCGACACTTCCGATTTCTTCTTTGTCCACAAGGATACAGCATGCTGTTCTCTTCACATCTTTTGTCTCTAACATTGCGAGTAAAGATGTAAATGCACAAACTCTGTCATCCTGTCCGTATGCCATAATCATACTTCTGTCAATTCCACATTCTCTTGCCTTTCCAGCCGGAACGATCTCAAGCTCTGCTGAGAGGAAGTCTTCTTCTTCGATGTTATAGTTCTCTTTTAATAACTTTAATACACCTGCTTTGACAGCGTCTTTTTCTTCTCCTTCTAATGGCTTGTTGGCAATCAGGAGATCTAATTTTTCACCTTCGATCACAGTTCTTGCCGGTTTATCCAGCTGTTCTCTTGATAAATGTACAAGAAGATCTGTAATCACAAGTACTGGATCATCTTCTTTTTCACCGATTACGATCTCAACTTTTGTTCCATCTTTTCTCACTACGACTCCGTGAAGTGCAAGTGGTGTTGCTACCCACTGGTATTTTTTGATTCCGCCATAGTAATGTGTATCTAAATAAGCAAACTCATTGTCTTCACATAATGGGTTCTGTTTTACATCAATACGTGGAGAGTCGATATGTGCTCCTAAAATATTCATACCTTTTTCTAAAGGCTCTTCTCCGAGCTGGAACAATACGATAGATTTTCCCATGCACTGGCTGTAAACTTTTGAGCCTTTCTGTAATTTTACTCCGCTTGCAATCGCAGATTCAAGACTCTGATATCCAGCTTCTTCTGCAAGGCGGATACACTCTGTCACACATTCTCTCTCTGTCTTTCCTGCATCAAGGTATTCTCTGTATGCAGCATTCACTTTTTCAAGCACTTCTAATTCAGCTGCATCATAGTTATTCCACTGATTTTCTCTTTTCATTTTGTCGTCGCTCCTTTTTGTTTTCTCTATATGCAATGTATAGTAAAATTTACTTTTCACCATACATCTCATAGCATTCTGAGTATCGCGTACTCCTATTAAAATTCAAATTTCTTTTCAAAATATGCTTTCAGATCTTCGATCTTGATTCGCTCCTGCTCCATCGTATCACGATCTCTGACTGTAACCGCTCCGTCTTCTTCAGACTCAAAGTCGTATGTAACACAGAACGGAGTTCCGATCTCATCCTGACGGCGATAGCGCTTTCCGATATTTCCACGGTCATCAAACTCACAATTGTAAGTCTTTGACAGCTCTGCAAATACTTTCTCTGCGCCTTCATTTAATTTCTTAGAAAGCGGAAGCACACCAATCTTAATCGGTGCAAGCGCCGGATGGAAGTGCATCACTGTACGGGTATCTCCACCTTCCAACTCTTCTTCATCATATGCGCTGCAAAGGAATGCAAGAACCATACGGTCTGCGCCCAATGACGGCTCGATGACATACGGAATATATTTTTCTTTCTTCTCATCATCAAAGTAAGTCAGATCCTGTTTGGAGACTTCCTGATGCTGTGACAAGTCATAGTCCGTTCTGTCTGCGATTCCCCAAAGCTCTCCCCATCCAAACGGGAATAAGAATTCTACATCGGATGTTGCCTTACTATAGAAACATAACTCTTCCGGCGAATGGTCTCTGACTCTGATCTCCTCCTCTTTCAATCCAAGAGAACTTAACCAGTCAAGACAGAATTTCTTCCAATATGCAAACCACTCTAAATCTGTACCCGGCTCACAGAAGAATTCTAATTCCATCTGTTCAAATTCTCTTGTACGGAATGTGAAGTTCCCTGGTGTGATCTCATTTCGGAAAGATTTTCCAACTTGTGCAATTCCAAACGGAATTTTCTTTCTGGATGTACGCTGTACATTTTTAAAGTTTACAAAGATTCCCTGCGCAGTTTCCGGTCTTAAATATACTGTGTTTTTCGCATCCTCTGTCACTCCCTGGAAGGTCTTAAACATCAGATTAAACTGTCTGATATCTGTAAAATTATGTTTTCCGCAGGACGGACATGGTACGTTATGTTCTTCAATCCATGCTGCCATCTCTTCCTGTGACCATGAATCTACGCTATCTTTTAATTCAATCCCATGTTCCTGAGCAAAATCTTCGATCAGTTTATCCGCGCGGAATCTCTCTTTACATTCTTTACAATCCATAAGCGGGTCGCTGAATCCCCCAAGATGTCCGGATGCTACCCATGTCTGAGGGTTCATCAAAATCGCACAGTCTACACCAACATTATATTTTGATTCCTGAACAAATTTCTTCCACCAGGCTCTTTTTACATTGTTCTTAAGTTCTACACCGAGATTTCCATAATCCCATGTATTCGCAAGCCCACCGTAGATCTCAGATCCCGGATATACAAAACCTCTTGATTTTGCCAAGGCCACGATTTTGTCCATTGTCTTCTCCATAACTATCTACCTCACTCTCTTCTCTTCATCCATGACAGTTTCCACCCACAGATAAATAAGATATTAATGTCTGTTATTATACCCTTTCCCGTTTGTTTTTTCAAGCAATCCGGGATAGTTTTTCCTAATGGCAGTATGGAATAGTATTCCTTTTATCGAATACAGACTTCCAGTACTTCCAGTGATTTAAAATTCTTGTCTACATGATGCCGGATATACTGCTTCATCAGCTGTTTCAGTTCTTTCTGCACCTGAGCACTTACCGTAAAGGTATAAAGCTTCTCGATACTGCTGCTGATAATATACTGCATCGCATAAACCGTGGATGGATGCAGTCTTTTCCCATCCTTGACCTCGTGGCAGCACTCGCTGCACAGCATCCCCTGCCCAGACTCACTGAACACTTCCAGTTCCTCCGTCGAGCCACAGGACACACATGCAAACACTTCCGGCGCCTCCCCATTGATACTGATCGACTTCAGTTCAAATATGTAACGGATCAATTCATAAGGTATGGTCTTTCTTACAAGCGCACGCAGCGACTGGTACAGAAGTTTCAGCATTTCCCGCTCATCATTATTCTCTTTTGTATAATAGTCCGCAAATTCCATGAAATAAAACCCATAGTAGGCTCCCTCCATATCTGTGCGCAGCTCTGAAAAATAATTAGAGATATCTGCCTGCACCAGATTGTAGGAGCTTTTCCCTTCATACAACGTCATCTCCCCGAAAGCAAACGGCGTTGTCACACCTACAAGGGAGCTGTTTGGACGTCTCGCTCCCCTTGCAAATGCAGAAATCTTGCCTCGTTCTTTTGTCAGGATCACAACTCTCTTATCGTAGTCCCCCACCGGGGCCGCCGATAAAATCATTCCTGTCACTGTCACTGCCTGATTCACTTGTCTGTTCTCCTGCCCATCCTAAACTTTTTTCTCTGTCTTTATACAATTCCATTGTCTGCTGACAAATCTCCATCCCTTTGTAACAGAGATAATCTTCTACTTTTCCCGTCTCCACAAAATGGTCCCAATATGCATTCTTCATCCAATCATCCCTTCGTATTTCTTTACTTCTAGGATGTCCATTCCGAATGAAACTATACAACTGGTCTTGTACCTCATGTTGTGTTCTTGTTTAATCTTCCTTTGTATATCCAAAGTTCCTGATCAGGAAATCACTGTCTCTCCAGTCTTTTTTGACTTTCACCCAAAGCTGCAGGTTCACTTTGCACTCCAGCATCTGCTCAATCTCATAGCGCGCCGTGCTTCCGATTTTCTTTAACATCGCCCCCTGCTTTCCGATGATGATCCCTTTGTGCGAATCTCGCTCACAGATGATCGTCGCATCGATATCTACAATCTTCTTACGCATCTTCATCCTGTCGATTGCCACTGCAATACCATGCGGAATCTCTTCGTTCAGACTATGAAGCGCTTTCTCACGGATAATTTCCGCTACAATCTGGCGCTGTGGCTGATCTGTGATCGTATCTTCATCATAGAACTGAGGTCCGTATGGAAGGTGCTGCATGATCACACGGATCAATTCATCTGTATTTTCTCCGCTTCGCGCCGAAACCGGAACAATCGCCGCGAAGTCATAGATATTCTTGTAGGCATCAATAAATGTAAACACTTCTTCTTTCTTAACTTTATCTGTCTTATTGATTACAAGGATCACCGGTGTCTTTACCTTTTTCAGCTGTTCTGCAATATGCCGTTCTCCCGCTCCGATAAATGTCGACGGCTCTACGAGCCAGAGCACCACATCTACTTCATTCAGTGTGCGCTCTGCCACATTTACCATATATTCTCCAAGCTTATTTTTCGCCTTGTGGATTCCCGGGGTGTCTACGAAAACAATCTGTCCTTCCTCTGTTGTCAGAACTGTCTGGATCCGGTTCCTCGTCGTCTGTGGCTTGTTCGATGTGATCGCTATCTTCTGTCCGATCAGATAATTCATCAGTGTTGATTTTCCCACATTCGGTCTTCCGATCAATGTGACAAAACCTGATCTGTAATCTGCTCTCATTCGTTCTCCTTCCTATGCAAGATTTTTAATCTCCATAAATAATTCTTTCTGTGCTTCAATCTTCTCTTCACTTCCGACTACGCACAAATCTCCTGCCTTCAACACTGCCTCCACAATATCGGCAAGTGCACGGATGTCTGATACTTTTGCATCTAATACTTCTTTTCTATCCTGCTCGATCATCTCTTTTGACACATGATTCATATAGAGGTTCATAGATCGTTCTCCCTTTGTAGCAGGTGTCATCGGCACATCCATATTGCTGATCGTTCCGATGATGTATTTTTTCATATCTCTGTCATCGACATCAAAGTTTCTGAGGTATTCTGTAATTCCCTCGTATACTTCATTGGTCTTCTCCAGATTCGGATCCCGATAAGAAACAAAATATCCATCTCCAATCCGGTTAAAGTTACTCATACATCCGTATGCGCCGCCTTTTACACGGATATTCTGCCAGAGATAATCATAGCTTAAAATTACTTTCAAAATCTGCAGCGCTCCGGTGTAATCAAGACCTTCCTCCATAAAATTTCCGGTACGGGCTACATACTGCACTTTTGATGCTGTCTGAAACCCTTCGTTCTTCTTCTCACAGTGAAGAATGCACGGAGTATGGTCTGCTGTTCCCTGATAAATTCCGTTCTTCAGCTCTCCGATCAATTTCTCCAATTCTTCCAATCCTTCTTTTCTGGATGTACAACTGATGATCATGTTATCTGCGCGGAAGATTTGTTCGGATAATTTCTTCAAATTCGTGATCAGTGCTGCCTTCTCTTCCTCAAAATGATCTGCAATCTGGCACACTTTTTCGTAGAATGCGATTCCATTTGTCAAATCTTTAAATTGTGACATCGGCGAGCGGTAGGACATCGCACGCAGCACTGCGGTCATATGTCCGGAAGATTGGAATTTCATCTGAAGTCTTGATTTCAACAATGCCAAAATTTCTTCCAAACGCTTCTCATCTTCGAATTTTGACTCCATCAAAAGTTCACGGATCATCTGGAATGCAACTGGAAGTTTATCATAGAGTGCTTTTGTCTTCACCTCAAAAGCAGCCTTAAATTCCTTCTCAGAAACTTTCGTCACATTCGGATACACTTCAAGGCTTGTCCCGATTCCCCCAGTGCTCATATTGATCTCATTGAACAATTCTCCATAGGCATAGTTGTTCGTGTCGATCATTCCAATTACAGACTGTAAAATTCCCACATATGGGAGCTGTTCTTCCGACACATCTGACAGATCAAACATCAATGACAGATAGCTGATTCCGTTTGTCTCTACATCATGATGTACGACAAGTGTATCTGCCAGATGCAGTTCCTCATTATAAATCGGTGCAATTTCCTTTGAAATATCCTCAATCTCCAGCACCGGAATTGCTTCCAGTTCTTCTTTCGTCGATGGCTCTTCCTGATATGCGATCAGCTCTTTCGTATCTGCCACAATCTTCTCCACTTCTGCTTCCGAAAGACTCTTCTTATATTCCTGAAGACGTTCTGCCAATTCTTTGTCTAACCGTGCGGTGCGCCCTTTCTCCGGCTTGATCACGACGATCGCTCCGTGCGGATTGTCCAAAATGTACTTCTGAATCAATTCTTCAAAATACCCTGAACCGATCTGTTCTTTTAAGAATGCAAATGTTTTCAGCTCTTCCACATGGATAAATGGTTTTTCATCGTCATAAAGCCAGCTGTCAAACATCTGCAGTCCATACATCAATCCTTTCGGGAAATTTCCAAAATCGGCTTCCCGGTAGCGGAACTCATGATAATTGATTCCTGCTTCCAGCGCTTTCTGATCCATTCCATTTTTCACGATTTCTTTCAACGTATCTTCTACGACCTGAATAAACGCTTCCTTCTGTTCCAGATTGGCATTCTTTGCAATGATCGAGAAAATCGGCTGATAAATCCCATTGTCGTAAGATCCCATAATATCTTTTCCGATGCCCGCATCCACAAGTGCCTTCTTCAACGGCGCACCTGGTGCAGACAGAAGTGCATAGTCAAGAATCTGAAATGCGAGATACAACTTCTCATCCAGACTTGTCCCGATCACCTTGTTGTAGGATAGATATGTGTTATCTTCCTCTGACTCACTGCTTGTGATCGAATATGCCATCTCTACTTCCTTCATCTGCTCAAACGGCTTTTGGAAACGAATCTCTGAGTCGATTGCAAGATAATCAAACTTACTTAAGTATTCCTGATCCAGCCAGTTTAATTTTTCCTCCATGTCCATATCCCCATACAGATAGATATAACTGTTGGACGGATGATAATACTTCTTGTGGAAGTTTAAAAATTGTTCGTACGTCAGTTCCGGGATTACATCCGGATCCCCTCCGGACTCATTGCGGTAAGAAGTATCCGGAAACAGCGTGTTTAAGATGACACGATCCAAAACACCTTCCGGTGAGGAGAATGCTCCCTTCATCTCATTATATACTACTCCGTTATACTCCAGATCACTTTCCTTTTCATCCAGCTTATAACTCCAGCCTTCCTGACGGAAAATCTCATCCCGCTCATAGATATTTGGATAAAAAACCGCATCCATATAAACATGCATCAGATTCTGGAAATCCTTGTCATTGCAGCTTGCGATTGGATACAATGTCTTGTCCGGATATGTCATCGCATTCAAAAATGTATTCAAAGAGCCCTTCACCAGCTCCACAAACGGATCTTTTGCCGGAAATTTCTTCGATCCACAGAGAACAGAATGCTCCAAAATATGCGGAAGTCCTGTGCTGTCTTCCGGCGGTGTACGAAAACCAATCGTAAATACCTTATTCTCATCATCGTTCTCTAAAAGGAGCACCCTCGCTCCCGTCTTTTTATGTCTGAATAAATAGCCGACAGACTGTAAATCTGATACGTCCTGTTTCCGTACAAGTTCGTATGCAGATAATTGTGTATGCTTCATACTATCACTCTCCACTCTGTATTTTCCTATCATAGCAGCGGATCAAACAGACCGCTCCGATTTATACATTATATCATTATTTTCTATATTAAGAAAGTAAAAAGAATCTGATCTCTTTGATTTCATAAACAATGTGTTCTTGCAAACGCAAATAGGAGACCGTATTTTTACGATCTCCCGTTTGTTTTCTTTTTATTCTTGATTTTCTGTTTTCTTCTTGATCACCATCAATGTAACGATCATCAATCCGATTCCAACCGGGAGCGCTATCCATGCACTCTGTACAAATCCGGCAATAATATACGTCACAAAAGAGACCAGTGCCGCCGTAATGACATATGGAAGCTGTGTCGATACATGGGTAACATGATCACACTGCGCACCGGCAGATGCCATAATCGTCGTATCTGAAATCGGAGAACAGTGATCCCCACATACCGCTCCTGCCATACATGCAGAGATGGAAATGATCATCAAAGTCTCGTTTGTCTCTGCAAAAATTGCAACGACAATCGGAATCAAAATTCCAAAAGTTCCCCAGGAAGTTCCCGTGGCAAATGCCAAAAAGCATCCGATCAGGAAAATGATCGCCGGAAGGAAGTTCATCAATCCTTCCGCAAACTGATTCACACCCATTGCAACAAACGCTGCCGCTCCGAGACTGTCTGTCATCGCTTTCAAGGTCCATGCAAATGTCAGGATCATAATTGCCGGAACCATCGCCTTAAATCCTTCCGGAATGCATTCCATACACTCTTTAAAGGTCAAAACTTTCCGGACACAGTACAGTCCAATCGTAAGAACGAGGCCAAAGAAGCTTCCGAGGACAAGTCCCACCGACGCGTCACTGTTCGAGAACGCTGTCACAAAATCAACCCCGTCAAAAAATCCTCCGGTATAGATCATCCCGATGACACAACAAACGATCAGGGATGCAATCGGAATCAGAAGATCTGTCACTTTCCCATTTTCATTGACAGGAATTTCCTCCCCGCTCTCGTAAGGTCTGTTCGCAGTTGTAAAGATATCTCCTTTTACTGCATTTTTCTCATGTGTCCGCATTGTCCCAAAATCAAATTTCATCACAACAATCGCAATCATCATCAGAATCGTCAAAAGTGCATAAAAATTGTACGGAATTGCCCTCATAAAGATGGAAAAACCATCTTCTCCCTCTACAAATCCCGTCACCGCTGCTGCCCAGGAAGAAATCGGAGCAATAATACAGATCGGAGCTGCAGTTGCATCAATCAGATAAGATAACTTTGCTCTCGACACCTGATGTCTGTCTGTCACAGGCCGCATCACGCTTCCGACTGTAAGACAATTAAAATAATCATCGATAAATATCAACATTCCCAGCGCAATCGTTGCAAGTTGTGCACCGACACGAGTTTTTATTCTCTTTCCAGCCCACTTTCCAAATGCCGCAGATCCTCCTGCCCGGTTCATCAGGCTGACCATCGCTCCCAGTATGATCAGGAATACAAGAATTCCTACATTATAACTGTTCGACAGCACACTGATGATTCCTCCCTTGAAAATGTGGACAATGGTTCCCTCAAATGAAAAGTCTGAATAAAACATCGCCCCCACAAGAATTCCTACAAACAGTGAACTATAAACTTCTTTCGTGATCAAAGCCAATGCAATGGCCACCACCGGGGGAATCAATGCCCAAAATGTTGCATACATCTTCGGCTGTGCCGCCTCCCCATCCGCTGCAAATACCGTCATTGACAGCAATAGTGTAAACATAAACACAAATGCCGCCACACTCCATATTTTTTTCTTTGAAATGTGCATAAAAGTTCTCCTTTCTCTCTAATCCTTTAAAATAATTTCAAATTTGTTTTTAGAAAAAGAAAACCATGAACGACAACTTGCTAAAGCGCGTTCATGGCAAAAACCTTCTAACTCATCTCTGTTTTATTTCAGCCAACGATAGCACTCCACATGTCTGTGACAGTCCACTGCATATTCTGCAGTGACCCAGATCCTGCTCCCCGGACGAAAGAACAGTTCTTCGGCAATTCATCCTTTCCGGTACATCGGTCGTCCACCGTGTTCTCATGTACCGTACTGATAATCCTTGCACCTCTATCTCTTGTCATTCAATTCTCTTTTCAAACAGCATTTAGTATAGCACAATTTTCCTAAAATAGGAATTGCTACTTTTACTATTTTTTCTTCTGTCCTTTTTTCTTTTTTTGTATACTTTCCGCAAAAAGGGATACTCCATTTCTGAAGTATCCCTTTTCCATGACTTTATTCTCTTTCGAAAAACATTATTGTCTGTTCTATTCAGCGTCGCTTCCATAGAGAGTTACAAGTTTGTTCAAGTATGCATATCTCTCTTTTGCTGCTTCTTCTGATTTCGCAAATAATTCTTCTGCTCTTTCTGGGTTCATTCTTGCCAATGCATTGTAACGAACTTCTCCATTTAAGAATTCTCTGTAATCTTCTGTTGGAGCCTTGCTGTCGAGAGTGAATTTATTTCCTTCTGCAGCTGGGTTGAAGCGGAAGTTGTGCCAGTATCCTGATTTTACTGCTAACTCTTCTTCTGTCTGAGCTTTGTTCATACCCTTCTTAATACCATGGTTGATACATGGAGCGTAAGCAATAATTAAAGATGGTCCTGGATAAGCTTCTGCTTCTGCAATCGCTTTTACAGTCTGATTGAAGTCAGCTCCCATAGCGATCTGTGCTACATATACATATCCGTAGCTCATTGCAATGCTTGCCATATCTTTCTTCTTCACTTCTTTACCGCCTGCTGCGAACTGAGCAATCGCACCTGTCGGTGTAGATTTTGAAGACTGTCCACCTGTATTAGAGTAAACTTCTGTATCGAATACCATAATGTTGATATCCTGTCCGGAAGCTAATACATGGTCAACTCCACCGAATCCGATATCGTAAGCCCATCCGTCTCCACCGAAGATCCACTGTGATTTCTTAGCTAAGAAGTCTTTGTTCTGTAAGATTTCTTTTCTCAATTCACATCCACAGTCACAAGCTTCTAATGCTGCAACAAGGTTATCTGTTGCTGTTCCGTTTGTAGCTCCACAGTTAAATGTCTCTAACCATTCTTTTCCTGCTGCAACAACTGCTTCATTGTCTCCGCTCTCTACTAACTTCTCAACTTTTGCTTTTAAGCCGTTTCTTAAAGCTTTCTGAGCCAATAACATACCGTAACCGAACTCTGCATTATCCTCAAATAAAGAGTTAGACCATGCAGGACCCTGTCCTTTTTCGTTTACTGTGTATGGTGTAGACGGTGAAGAGTTACCCCAGATTGAAGAACATCCAGTTGCATTTGCGATGTACATTCTGTCACCGAATAACTGTGTGATTAATTTTGCATAAGGAGTCTCTCCACAACCTGCACAAGCTCCTGAGAACTCAAGTAATGGCTGTTTGAACTGGCTTCCTTTTACTGTTGTTTCTTTAAATTTAGCAACTACTTCTGGTTTTACCGGAATCTCTCTTCCGAAATCGAAGTATTCCTGTTTTCCAGCATTTGCTTCCATGTTTTCCATTACAAGAGCTTTCTCACCCTTCTTACCTGGACATACATTTGCACAAGAGCCACATCCTGTACAGTCATAAGCAGATACTGTCATTGTAAATTTCATTCCCGGCATACCGATCATATCGATTGTCTCGATTCCTTCCGGAGCTTTTGAAAGTTCCTCTTCTGTAAGAGCAACCGGACGGATAACTGCATGTGGACATACATATGCACAACGGTTACACTGGATACAGTTTTCTGGTTTCCATACCGGAATATCTACTGCAATACCACGTTTCTCGTATGCAGAAGAACCTGATGGTGTAGAACCATCTACGTATTCTGTGAATGCAGATACCGGAAGTGTATTTCCTTCCTGAGCATTTACTTTTGCCTGGATATTCTTAACGAAGTCAACAACTTCTTTTCTTCCACCTTTTACTTCTGGTGTAAATAATCCTTCGTCCTCTGCGTTCTTCCAGCTTTCTGGAACTTGAACTTCTACAACCTGTTTTGCACCTGCATCGATCGCATCGTAGTTCATCTGTACGATCTTGTCACCTTTCTTACCGTAAGATGCTTTTGCAGCTGCTTTCATTAATTCGATTGCATGTTCTTCCGGAATGATATTAGCAAGTTTGAAGAATGCTGACTGGAGAACTGTGTTGATACGTCCGCCAAGTCCGATTTCTTTACCAATCTTGATACCATCGATCACATAGAACTTAATGTTGTGATTTGCGATAAATGCTTTCACCTGTCCTGGAAGATGTTTCTCAAGTCCTTCCATATCCCATGGACAGTTCAGTAAGAATGTACCACCGTCAACTAATTCCTGTACCATGTTGTACTTATTCACATAAGATGGATTGTGACATGCTACAAAGTTAGCCTGTTTGATCAGGTATGTAGATTTGATCGGGCTCTTACCAAAACGTAAGTGAGACATTGTCACACCGCCTGATTTCTTAGAGTCGTAATCAAAATATGCCTGTGCGTACATATCTGTGTTGTCACCGATGATCTTGATAGAGTTTTTGTTTGCTCCAACAGTACCATCTGCTCCAAGTCCCCAGAACTTACAGTTGATTGTTCCTTCTGGTGTTGTAACTAACGGAGCACCTACTTCTAATGATAAGTTTGTAACGTCATCCACGATACCGATTGTGAATTTCTGTTTTTCTGTGTTGTCATATACAGCAACGATCTGAGCAGGTGTTGTATCTTTGGAACCTAATCCATAACGTCCTGTAAATACAGGTACTGCATCAAATTTTGTTCCTTTTAAAGATGCAACTACGTCTAAGTATAATGGTTCTCCAAGCGCTCCCGGCTCTTTTGTTCTATCTAATACTGTGATCTGTTTTACAGATTCTGGAATTGCATTGATCAGAGCTTCTGCAGAGAATGGTCTGTAAAGACGAACTTTTACAACACCAACTTTTCTTCCTGTTGCTAATAAGTAATCAACTGTCTCATCGATTGTATCACATACAGATCCCATAGCGATGATTACATGTTCTGCATCTTCTGCTCCATGGTAGTTGAATAATTTGTAGTTTGTACCAATCTTCTCATTGACTTTGTCCATGTATTCCTGAACGATTGCCGGCATAGCATCGTAGAATGGGTTACATGCCTCTCTTGCCTGGAAGAAGATATCCGGGTTCTGAGCAGAACCTCTCTGGCATGGGTGATTTGGGTTCAGTGCATGTGCTCTGAATTCAGCAATTGCATCCATGTCTGCCATATCTTTTAAGTCTTCATAATCCCATGTCTCAATCTTCTGAATCTCGTGAGATGTTCTAAATCCATCGAAGAAGTTGATAAACGGAATCTTTCCTTTGATTGCTGCAAGGTGAGCAACCGGTGTCAAGTCCATAACTTCCTGTACACTTGATTCACAAAGCATAGCACATCCTGTCTGACGACATGCATAAACGTCTGAGTGATCACCAAAGATTGATAATGCATGGCTTGCTAAAGCACGGGCAGAAACATTGAATACACCCGGTAACTGCTCACCAGCGATTTTGTATAAGTTAGGAATCATAAGTAATAATCCCTGAGATGCTGTGTATGTAGTTGTCAAAGCACCTGCTGCGAGGGAACCGTGTACTGTACCTGCTGCACCTGCCTCTGATTGCATTTCTGTTACCTGAACTGTCTGTCCAAAAATATTCGTTCTACCTTGAGTAGCCCATTCATCTGTAGCTTCCGCCATAACTGATGAAGGTGTGATAGGATAAATAGCTGCAACATCTGTAAATGCATAAGAAGCATGAGCTGCTGCGTGATTACCATCCATGGTCTTCATTTTTCTTGCCATTGGTTTTTTCCTCCTTCAAATTCTAGGTTTTTTCCTATTTATTCATATTATATTCCTCTTGTATACAAAAGTCCAGTAGGAATTTGTTCCTTTTAAAATACAAGAGAATTTTCCAAAAAAACTCCCCACCTTCCACAGCTTTTCTTTGCCGTTTCCGGTGAGGAGTTTTTCTCTCACAATCTATTCTGTTAATGTTTCTCTGTCTCACACTCTCTGCGGAGCTGTCTTCTTTTTTCCATCTGTTTCTTTCGCTCGACTTCTTTTCTAAAATGTATGATCAGCACAATGCTTACCGCCGCTGAAACAACTGCAAAAATCAGTGAAACCGGAAGATTTCCAAAAGTAAGATGGAGTTTGTCCACACGGAGTGCCTCAATCCATGTACGCCCGATTCCATATAATGCTATGTAGATTAAAAACAGTTCCCCTTCAAACATTTTTTTCTTATAATAGAGAAGCACAAGTACAAGAATCAGAAGGTTCCATACCATCTCATACAAAAATGCAGGATGTACCTGAATATAAGAAATCCCTTCCAGTTCTACGATATGTTCCCGCATCTTTTCTGTAATATCTGCAGTCCGCACAGCATCGACCGGAAGCTGCATTGCAAAAAGTCCATCTGTATATCCGCCAAAAGATTCTCTGTTAAAGAAATTACCGAATCGCCCGATAATCTGTCCTGCAATCAGACCAACAGTTGCCGTATCTAACAGACGCATCGAGTTTTCCCGCTTCCGTTTCGCATAGAAAACTGTAAAAAGTACCGCTGCCATCAAGGCTCCATAAAATGCAAGTCCTCCCTGCCTCAAATTGAAAATACGAAAGAAATGTCCTTGATACCTGTCCCACGAAAACAGAACATAATAGAGTCTTGCCCCGACAACACCCCAAAGCACCGTCCCAATCACAAGATCTAAATAATGCTCAATATTTTGTCTGCTCTTTACTGCAAAATAAATCGTAATAAAAATCCCCGCGACAAGCGCCAGACCTATCAGCATTCCATAGTATGTAATATGAAACCCAAAAATGGATATGGACCGACCCACATGTTCCAGTTCGATTCCCAAATGCGGAAAATTGATATTCATATTCATACTACCTCTCCCTTCTCTGGCTTTCTACACGTTGAAACGGAATAAAATAATGTCACCGTCCTGAACAACATATTCTTTTCCTTCCAGACGGACAAGCCCTTTCTCTTTCGCGTTCGTATAAGTACCGCATGCCATCAGATCATCATAGCTTACGATCTCCGCACGGATGAATCCACGTTCAAAATCTGAATGAATCTTTCCTGCTGCTTGTGGAGCTTTGGTTCCTTTTGTGATCGTCCATGCTTTGACTTCCTGTTCTCCAGCTGTCAGGTAACTTAAAAGTCCAAGGAGGCTATAGCTTGCACGAATTAATTTTTCCAAACCAGATTCGCTTAGTCCAAGATCTTCTAAAAACATTTTCTTCTCATCGTCATCTAACTCTGCGATTTCCTGCTCGATCTGTGCACATACAACAAACACTTCACAGTGCTCTTTCTCTGCATATGCTCTGACCTCTGCCACACCGGAATTGTCTGCACCGTCATTTGCAAGATCATCTTCTGTCACATTTGCCGCAAAAATTACTGGTTTATAAGTCAACAGATTATAACTTTCCAGCCATTCCTGCTCTTCCTCGTCTTCAGCCGTAAAGCTGCGTGCCATATTTCCTTCTTCGAGATATCCTTTCAGCCGCTCTAACAATACAAGTTCTTTCGCTGCTGTCTTGTCATTTCTCGCAACTTTTGTCGTCTTTGCGATACGTCTCTCTAAAATCTCAATATCTGAGAAAATCAACTCTAGATTGATCGTCTCAATATCTCGAAGCGGAGCAATACTTCCATCTACATGTACAATATTCTCGTCTTCAAAACATCTCACAACATGAACGATTGCATCTACCTCACGGATATTTGCAAGAAACTGATTTCCAAGACCTTCTCCTTTGGAAGCTCCCTTCACCAAACCTGCAATGTCTACAAATTCAATCGTTGCCGGAACAATCTTCTTTGTATGGTACATCTCCCCAAGCACTTCCAGACGCTCATCCGGTACTGCAACAACGCCGACATTCGGATCGATCGTGCAGAATGGGTAGTTTGCTGACTCTGCCCCTGCCTTTGTCAATGAGTTAAATAATGTACTTTTCCCTACGTTCGGCAATCCAACGATACCTAATTTCATTTCTGTCCTTCCCTATTCAGAAATCTTTGTCTGATAAAGATTTCTGCCTTTCTCTATTTTCTTTCACAGAGTTGCATCTCTTTTCTGCTGTCAGATGCAGTTCTGTGAACATGCATTCTTACATCTTAGTCTATCATATCTGTGCAGGTTTGCCAATAGACACCCTGCGTTCCTTTTTCTTTTTTTCTTCTTTTTGTGACTTTTTACTTTTTTCACTTATTGATAGATTTCTTCTCTTGTTTCCATTAAAATGACCATCCCTTCACCAAAAGCAATGACCGCTTCCTCCCCGTCAATCTGATTGCTCACACAAAGGCTGTCATAAGGAACAAGAGTGTGATCTGTCAGTGGATATTTTGCTCCACGAATATAGAGATGTCGGACTTCTCCTCCGAGTGGAAATAAAGAGAAATATTCCCCATAGGTCTCTGATTTTTTCAACCGTACTTCTCGTTCCACGACCCGGATCCGATTGTGTCCGTCAATGATCTCTGCCGGAATTCCTGCCCGTGCAGGAATTGAAAGAACCTGAATGTTCGCCATCACATGATCCAGCCTCGTTCCGGTTCCTCCGAGAATCGTGATATTTCCGTATCCACTCTCCACTGCATATCGCACGGCAATCTCTGTATCTGACGCATCCTTGACCGGATTAAACTCCCGGATCGGAATCTCTGTCCACTCCTTGTACCAGGCGATAATCTCAGGTGCAATACTGTCAAAATCTCCTACAATATAATCCGGCTTGATTTTGTGCTTATAAAAAAATTCCAGTCCCCGGTCAACCGCGATCAGAAATGCAGACGATTGTTTTTTTAAAATGTCCAGTACAAGATTTTCTTCCACTGTGCCGCCGCTGATGATCACAACATGTTGTCTATTCATAAGCTCTTAAGATCTCCATCATATTTTTTGTATTTTCTGCAGCATCTCCACGGAAAATAGCAGAACCTGCCACAATCACATTTGCCCCTGCTTCCAGCACTTCTCTTACATTCGTTGTATAGATTCCACCATCCACTTCAATATCTGCGGTTGAGTTGACACGATCAAGCAGTGCTCTCGTCTCTCGAATCTTCTCCAGAGAAGATGGGATGAAAGACTGACCTCCAAATCCAGGATGTACACTCATGATCAATACCATATCTACCAATTCCACATATGGCTCCAGTTCTGCTACCGGTGTATCCGGGCAGATTGAGATTGCCGCTTTTGCCCCACATGCTTTGATTTTCTCCAGTGTCGCTTTCACATCACTGCACGCCTCCAGGTGAACGGTGATAATATCTGCCCCCGCTTTCTGAAATTCTTCTACATAACGAATTGGCTCTTCAATCATCAAATGCACATCAAAAATCTGATCCACTGCGTTTCTGATGGATGCCAGTACCGGCATTCCAAAAGAAATACTTGGCACAAACTTTCCGTCCATCACATCAAAATGAATGTACTGTGCTCCTTCCCGCTCTGTCTCTTTCATCTGTTCCCCTAATTTCGTAAAATCTGCCGCCAATATAGACGGAGCCAAAATCATTTCCATGTTAGTATCTCCTCTTCTCCTGTAATTCCTTATACATCTCTAAATAATTCTGATACCGCACTTTGTGGATCTCTCCAGCTTCCACAGCTGCCTTGACCGCACACTTCGGCTCATGAATATGGTCACATCCCTGGAATTTGCACATTCCTTCATAATATGTAAATTCCGGAAAATAATATTTCAATTCTTCTTTTTCAAATTCATTCACATACAGCGAACTAAATCCCGGAGTATCCATAATATAGGAATCCTCATCAATCGGAATCAGTTCCGAATGTCTTGTCGTATGCTTTCCGCGGGCAATCTTCTTACTGATTTCCCCTGTCTCCATCTTCGCCTCCGGCTGAAGAATATTGATCAAGGAAGACTTGCCCACTCCGGAAGGTCCTGCTACCGTTGTTGTCTTTCCTTTTAAAACCTCTTTTACAAGCGCAATATTTTCCTCTTTTTTTGCACTCGTAAAAAGGATCTGATAGCCACACCTTCTATAAATTTCCTGCAATTCTTGAATCTCTTTTTCTGTTGCAATATCCTGCTTATTGAAACATAACACCGCCGGAATCCCTTTTGTCTCCATCATGATCAAAAATCTGTCTAACAGATTGAAGTGTGGCTTTGGATCCGTCACTGCAAAGACAACAAGCGCCTGATCGATATTTGCTACTGCCGGACGGATCAATTCGTTTTTCCTTGGAAAAATCTGAATAATATTTCCCGTCTTCTCTTCCTCACTCAGGCAGTCGATCTCTACATTATCTCCGACGAGTGGTTTTCTCTTCTCTTTTCTGAAACTTCCTTTTGCCTTACATTCATAAATACCGAATCCTACTACATGAACGTAGTAGAATCCGGCAATTCCTTTTACAATCTTTCCCTGCATGAATTTTCCCTTATCCATTTATTTGTCTGGCTTCCGGGCACAAATACACAGTACTGTACCGCTTTTGTTCCTTCAAACTAATGCCCGGAATTTCCTTCCTGACCAGTGGTATTTCCATCCGTGCTGCCGCTATTGTTATCTCCGCTGCCATTATGATCTGTGTTTCCATTGTTATTTCCATCGGTAGGCGGCTGTTCTGCTGGACCGTCACTGATCCAGATTTCAACCGTTGCTCCTTTTTCCAGTTCATCCCCGGTATTCGCACTGGCATAAAATACAGATCCTTTTTGATTTTCATTTGCCTCATGATAGATGACCGGTGTCAATCCGGCTGCCTGAAGTTGTGCCTTTGCATCCGCCTCTGAAAGACCGATCACTGCCGGCATTTTTGCTTTTTCTTTTCCTTTGCTGACTGTATAACCGACACTTCCTCCGACTTCAATCTTATTTCCACCTGCAATATCCTGGGAGATCACAGTCCCTGCCGGTTCATCGCTGTACTCTTCCTTCCTGTCCCCGGCATATAATCCAACTGCTTCTAAAGCTGCAATCGCATCAACTTCTGTCTTTCCTGTAATTTCCGGTACGGCCACTTTCTCAATTGGCTCTTCGCCTTTACTTACCTGCATGCCTACTTCTGTACCTTTTGCCACCTTGGTTCCCGGCTCGTAAGTTGTGGAAATAACCTCTCCCTCGGTATACATCGAACTATACTCATAGGTGACAGAAACTTTCAGTCCCAGCTTTTCCAGTTCTTTCTGTGCTTTATCCTGGTTCAGTCCCTTCACATCCGGCATGGTCACTTCTTCTTTTTTCTTCCCACTGCTTACAACAATCTTGACTCTTGTATTTTTCGCTATTTTTGTACCTGCTTTTGTTCCCTGTTCCATGACATAGCCTTTTTCATATTTATCAGACTCTCCGCCATCCACAAGTTCATATCCAAGATTTACTTTGTTCAGAGCCTCAATCGCATCTGCCTGTGTCTTACCGACAACATTTGGAACTTTTACTTTATCTTTTGAATCTTCTGTGACAAATCCCAGACCGGATCCAAAGATTCCTGCCGCCTTTCCTGCCATCATGATCACGAAAAATGCAATCAGAACTGCAACGACAATCATCAGAATCTTGATCAGCTTGTTCATCCGCGGATTGACATCTCCATTTCTTTTCCGAGATGTTCCTCTTCCATAGTCATCCTCGTCATAATCATCGTCCTGATCATACTCATCATCGTAGTCATCGTCATAGTCATCATCATAGTCATTGTCATAATCATCATACTGCTCTTCATCATAATCATCACCGTCATAATCGTCATATCGTCTTGCAGATATATTATTCATCTGAAGTTGCTGAAGTTCTCCTTCTGATAACATGACCGTATCGGAACCCGGTACTCTTCTGATCCGCACAAAGTCTCCTTCCGGATCCACGAGCGAACGTTTTAAATCAAGTACCAGTGATGCCACATCTGGATAACGGAATTCGGGCCGCTTCTGTGTACATTTCAAGATAATCTGCTCCAAACTATACGGCAGCTCTGGCACATACTCCGCCGGAGATACGATCTCTTCCTGAAGATGCTTTACCGCAACTGCAACTGCAGTATCCCCGTCAAATGGAAGTCGACCCGTCACCATCTCATACATTGTAATACCAAGTGAATAAATGTCACTTCTTGCATCGCTTGCAGCTCCTCTTGCCTGTTCCGGCGATGTATAGTGCACCGATCCAAGTACTGTAGAACTCATAGTGTTTGAGTTCGCTGCTTTTGCAATACCAAAGTCAGTCACTTTCACTTTGCCTTCTTTGGAAATGATCACATTCTGCGGCTTAATATCTCTGTGGATAATATTCTTATTATGCGCCGCCTGAATTCCATTTGCCATCTGAATTGTAATGCTGATTGCCTCTTTTGCGGAAAGTCGTCCCTTTTTCTGGATGTACTGTTTCAGTGTAATTCCTTCCACAAGTTCCATGACCATATAATTGGCACCTTGATCTTCCCCAACATCGTACACATTTACTACATTTGGATGCATAAGACCGCCTGCCGCCTGCGCTTCACTTGTAAATTTCTGAATAAATGAATCATCCTCATGAAATTCTTTCTTTAACACTTTTATCGCAATAAAGCGATTCAATTTATGGTCTTTTCCTTTATAAACATCTGCCATTCCCCCGGCGCCGATCTTGCCGAGGATCTCATACCTGCCATTTAACATGGTTCCTTCATTTAACATATACTCACCTCATCTGCCAATGGCTCAATCACAACAACCCCTATATTATCTTTTCCGCCATTTTCATTTGCTGTTTCGATCAGATCCTCTGTAATCTCCACAACATCCCTTCCACTCTTTACAATCTGGAATATTTCTTCATCTTCTATCATATTGCTGAGTCCATCCGAGCACATCAAAATGATGTCCCCTTTTTTCAGACTGTGTTCGAAAAAATCTGGTTCCACTCCCTCTTTTGCTCCGATTGCACGCGTAATAATATTCTTATCCGGATGATTCCTTGCCTCCTCCGGCTTGATTCCCCCAAGGCGCACCATCTCTTCTACAAGGGAGTGATCTTTAGTCAACTGTGTGATCGTATGATTGATCAGATAAAGTCGACTGTCCCCCACATTTGCGAAATAAATCATGTTATGTACGATTGTGGCAACAACAAGCGTCGTCCCCATTCCTTCTAACTTGCTGTCACGTTCTGCCATCTCAATGATCTTCTCGTTTGCTTTATATATTGCCTGTCGGATAATGTCCTTGATGTTGGTCTCCGTGCTCTCCTCTATTTCACGTTCCAATATCTCAACGGTACACTTGGATGCAAGATCTCCGGCATTATGTCCCCCCATACCATCAGCCACTGCAAATAAATTTGGAAGTTTCCCTACCGGTTTCGTTCTGGCATAGACATAATCCTGGTTCGTCTCCCTTTTTCTCCCCACGTCTGTCTTAGAAAATGTTTTCATGATGTTCTCCTTTACTTCCATTTGTTTCAACATAACGCTTTCTTAGTTGTCCACAGGCTCCATCAATGTCAGAACCCATTTCTCTTCTTATAGTAACATTTATTCCGCTTTTTTCAAGTTTATTTTTAAATTTCTCAGCCGCCTCCCTTGTCGGTCGCTCAAAATCACGTTCTTTGATCGGGTTGACCGGAATCAGATTGATATGGCAGTTTTTATGAGAAAGAAGTGCACTTAATTCTTTTGCATCTTCCTCGGTATCATTCACTCCATGAACAAGACTATACTCGAAAGTCATTCTTCTTCCTGTCTTCGCAAAATATATATCACACGCTTCCAGTACTTCAGAAAGTTCATACTTATTCGCCACAGGCATCAGTTTCTTTCTTTTTTCCTGTGTGGATCCATGAAGGGATAATGCCAATGTAATCTGCAAATGCTCTTCTGCCAGCTCCAGCATCTTTGGCACAATTCCACAAGTAGAAACCGTCACATTTCTCTGACTGATATGAAGTCCGTACTCATCAGTCAGCATCTGAATAAACTTTAATAAATTTTCATAATTATCCAACGGTTCCCCAGTTCCCATCACTACAACATTTGCAACACGCTCACCGGAAATTCTCTGAATTTGATAGATTTGTCCAAGCATTTCTGACGGCGTGAGATTTCGCTCAAGTCCTCCGATCGTCGAGGCGCAAAACCGACATCCCATCCTGCAGCCAACCTGAGAGGAGATACAAACAGAATTGCCATGCTTATATTTCATGAGCACGCTCTCTACCACATGTCCATCACTTAATCGGAATAAAAACTTATTTGTCCCATCCATTGCAGACACCTGTCTGTCAAGCATCTCCACCTCCCGGATCTCATACTGGCGTGCAAGCTTTTCTCTGAGTGGTTTAGATAGGTTTGTCATCTCATCGAAAGACCGCACAAGCTTTACATGCAGCCATTCATAAACCTGTTTTGCGCGAAATGCTTTCTCTCCAATCGATGTCATCTCTTCCTTCAACTCTTCAAACCGGAAAGATCCGATATCCTTTTTCTCCTGTTTCATAACTACCTCTTACTTTCTCTTCCTTCTGAACTTTGCAATAAAAAATCCGTCACTGTCATGGACTCCTGGAAGAAGCTGAAGACATCCTTCTTTGACATCCTTTTGAAGTTCTCCACAGAGAAATGGTGTAATATCCTCTGCTTCAAACTCTGGGCTATTGTCAAGAAACCATCTCACATTTTCCAGATTCTCTGCCGGATTGATCGTACATGTACTATATACGAGCGCTCCGCCCTCCTTCACATAATTTCTCACTACTTCAAGAATCTCCCTCTGGAGCTTTGCAAGACTTTCTGTCCCTTCCTTTGTCATCTTATATTTCAGATCTGTCTTTTTTGCCAGAACCCCTAATCCAGAACATGGAAGATCTGCGATCACAATATCCGCTATCCGCTCAGAATCTTTATCAAAAACGGTAGCGTCCTTCTGCTCTGCCCTTATATTTTGGAATCCAGTCCGGCAGATGTTTTCCTCGATGAGTCCTACTTTATATTCTGTAAGATCTCTCGCTGCTACCATCCCACTGCCATCAAGCAAATCTGCAATGTGCATAGACTTCCCTCCCGGAGCCGCACAGACATCTATCACCTGATCGCCTCTCTGTGGAGCTGCAATCTCTGCAACAAGCATAGAACTGATATCCTGCACCTGAAATGCTCCGTCCCGGAAACTCTCCAGCCCGCCAAGATGATCATATCCGCTAATTTTCTTTGCATAGGAAAGATATGGATGTGCTTCCACCTTCACACCTTCTTTCCGGAGTCTCTCTGTCAGCTCCTTTTCGGACTGTTTCCGAAGATTGCAGCGGATCACTGTCGGATGTTCCTCCAGAAATCCTTTCAGCATCTTCTCAACAGTCTCCGCACCATACTCGGAAAGCCACAGTTTTACCATCCATTCCGGTATAGAATAATGAATGGAAAGCCATGATACAGGATTTTTTTCTTTCTCCGGATAACGGATCTGATCCATATTTCTTGCAATTGTGCGCAACACCCCATTGACAAATCCCTTTAGGCTACGAAACCCTTTTTTCTCCGCCAGCTTGACTGCCTCATTGCAGACAGCAGAATCAGGAACGCCGTCCATATATTTTAATTGATAGACTGCGCTCCTAAGAATCGTCCGGATGACCGGCTTCATTTTATTTACTTTCACATTTGAGAACTGATTGATAATATAATCGATCTCAATCATTCTCTCCAGCGTTCCTTCCACAACTCTCGTGATAAAGGCACGCTCTTTTTTATCTAAATACTGGTATTTCTCCAGCACATTTCGAATGGCGATATGGCTGTACACTCCATCCCTCGTAATTTCAAGAAGAACACCGAGTATCAATTCCCTATCATCTGTCATTTTCGCCATTTCCTCTTCCTCCTGTGATCAATATGATACGGATCAGCTGTAAGATTGCTGACGCAGCACTCGCGACATACGTCAAAGCTGCTGCACCAAGTACTCTCTTTGTACCGCTGATCTCATCCGGATAGAGCATTCCGCTCTCTCCTAAAATCCGAATTGCCCTGCCAGATGCATTAAACTCCACCGGCAGTGTAACAATCTGAAACAATACGGATAATGAAAATGCCAAAATTCCGATCTGGATCAGAAGACTAGAAGAATTTCCGGAAATAAAAAGTCCAAGAACGATCAACGGCCATGCGATAGTCGATCCAAAGTTTGCCACTGGAACAAGTGCACTTCGGATGTTAAGAGGTGCATATCCGACCGCGTGCTGGATGGCATGTCCGCACTCGTGCGCTGCCACACCAACTGCAGCAACCGATGCTGAACTATACGTACTGTCCGACAGCCGTAACACTTTATTCCTCGGATCATAGTGATCCGTCAGATGCCCGCTTACCCGCTCAATTCGTACATCAAAAATTCCTGCTCCCCTTAAAATCCTTTCTGCCGCATCTCTCCCGGTCATCCCGGAATGATTTCTCACCCGCTCATATTTGGCGTAAGTTGTCCGCACCCTTGCAGATGCAAGCATGCAGAGCAATACTCCTACAATCACAAGCAGGTATGTTGGATCAAAATACATTGGATAATATGCTCTATACATTTTCTCGCTCCTATCTGATAAAGACTTCTTCGTGTAAACTGCTGCTTTTTACAGCTGTCAGAATCATTATATACGAATTTCCCTTAGAAATACTTTATTTTATAGTTTTTTAAGAGAATCTTTATCGATTTCTCAAGTTCCTCTCTCCAAGATCTTCCTATCCTAAGATTTCTCCCTCTTTGATCTGATATCCTCTTAAAAATGCTCCTGCATCCATTCTCTTTTTCCCCGGAATCTGTAATTCCAAAACAGTCAGAAGTCCTTCTCCTGTCTGCACGGAAAACCTGTCTTTTGCGACTGCTGTGATGGTACCAGGTTCTGGATGTTTTGCTTCCTCTGACGCCATTTTCTCTTTTTCGCCGCTTTCATCCGCCTCAGTATCTGCAAGCCAGATTTTCATAACTTTCTGGTTCCAGTATGTATAGGCGCTTGGCCACGGATTCAACCCTCGAATCAGACGCTCAATCTTCTCTGCCGGCTGCTTCCAGTCAATCTCTCCCATCTGTTTTGTCAGCATCTTTGCGTAATCTGTCGTCGTTTCCCCTTGCTTTTCAGCCGGAGCTGTTCCTTCTTCCAGTCTTTTCAGTGTTTCTACGCACAGCGCCGCACCCGCTTCTGCAAGCTTGTCATGCAGGCTTCCACCTGTCTCTTTCTCATCCAAAATGACTTCTTTTTTCAAGATCATATCACCAGTATCAAGTCCCTCATCCATCTGCATCGTTGTCACACCTGACACCTTCTCTCCGTCAATGACTGCCCACTGGATTGGCGCTGCCCCACGGTATTTTGGAAGCAGTGATGCATGTACGTTAATACACCCATAAGGTGTCAACTCCAGGATGCTCTTTGGAAGGATCTGTCCGAATGCAATGACAACAATGACATCTGCCTCATACGATTTCAACACTTCCACACACGCTTTCTCACGGACTTTCACCGGCTGATACACTGGAATCTGATGGCGGATAGCCGCCTCTTTTACCGGAGTAAACTGCATCTCTTTTCCTCGTCCTTTTGGCTTATCTGGCTGCGTGACCGCAAGCACGACTTCATGACCTGCCTCTACAAGTGCCTCCAATGTCCCCACCGAGAATTCCGGTGTTCCCATAAAAATGACTCTCATCACATTTCCTCCTAGTCTTCTTCGTAATACATATCTTCCAGTTCGCCTTCTACTTTTTCTACATACAAATGCCCATCCAGATGATCGATCTCATGACAGAATGCACGGGCAAGAAGTCCTTCTCCCTCAAGTACAATTTCTTTCATATCTTCGTCAAATGCACGCACTTTGACATAATTCGGCCTTGTCACCACACCGGATTTTCCTGGCACACTTAAGCATCCTTCTTCCCCGGTCTGCTCTCCGGAAGTCTCAATGATCTCCGGATTGATCAGGAGAATCGGTCCTTCTCCCACATCGATCGTAACGATTCTCTTTAACACTCCAACCTGTGGTGCGGCAAGTCCAACTCCCATCGCATCATACATTGTATCAAACATATCATCGATCAGCACTTTTGTACGAGGGGTTACTTTTTCTACTTCCTTGCAGACTTTTGTCAGCACGTCATCTCCCATTTCACGAATCTTTCTAATTGCCATTTTCTTTCTCGTATGGTGTATTTCCTATAAAACTACGCCATACTCTCCTTTCTTTCCATTTTTATTCTTATATATTTTATCATGCTGTAATTGAGCTCACTAAAACACACTCATCGGATTCAGATCAAACTGTATCCAAAGATTTTGAAATCCACTGTTGATCTCTATATATTGTTCCAGCTGATCCTTCAGGAACACAAGTACTGCTTCCTGCTCCGATTTCAGATAAATCACTCTGCGATAAGTATCCCTGACCTTCCCGACATACGGACTTGCCGGTCCGATCAGCTGCACAGAGGTCCCTGCCCGCTCACACTTTTTGCAGCATGTTTCCGCATAAGCCTTCAGATAGTGACATGCTGTCTCAAGAAGTTCTTCCTCCTTACAGGAAACGAGAACTGCCATAAGCTGACTTGCCGGAGGGTATCCCATCAATGCGCGATAAGTCATTTCTTCCTGAAAAAACTGTTCATAATCCTGCTTTGCCGCTGCTACAATACTATAGTGTTCCGGACTGTATGTCTGGATCACAACTTCTCCGGCCTTCTCTCCTCTCCCCGCTCGGCCTGCCGCCTGCGTCAGAAGCTGAAAGGTTCTCTCTCCGGCCCGGTAATCGTCCGCATAGAGCGACAAGTCCGCCGCAAGAACTCCGACCAGTGTCACATTTCCAAAGTCATGTCCTTTTACGATCATCTGTGTTCCCACAAGAATATCTGCCTCCCCGCTTGAAAATGCAGCAAGGATCTTCTCATGTCCGTCTTTCTGTTTCGTCGTATCCATATCCATTCGAAGGACTTTCGCCTGCGGAAACTCCCGCAGAAGCAGTTCTTCGGTCTGCTGGGTTCCCGCACGGAATCCTCCGACATGACTGGATCCACATTCCGGGCAGGATGTCACCATCGGCTGTTCATACCCACAGTAATGACATACAAGTTTCCCATTCCTGTGAGAAGAAAGCGACACATCACAGTGCGGACATTTCACGACATGACCGCAGGAACGGCAAGAGATAAATCCCGCGTACCCACGGCGGTTCAAAAACAGCATAATCTGTTCTTTTTTCTTTAACCGGTCTTCCATCAGACTGCGAAGTGCATCACTGAAAATAGACCGATTCCCCTTTTCCAGCTCTTTTCGCATATCTGCCACTGTCACATGCGCCATCGCTCTTTGCTTTGCCCGTTCCGGAAGTCTGAGCAAACGGAATTCCCCAGTCACCGCTTTATAAAATGCCTCCATCGACGGCGTTGCGGAGCCAAGCACAACACTTGCCCCATCCATCGCGGCACGCGCGATCGCGGTCTCTCTCGCATGATAACGTGGTGTCTGTTCACTCTTATACGTTCCTTCATGTTCCTCATCGATGATGATCAGTCCCAGTCTCTCAAATGGAGTAAACAGCGCCGAGCGGGGACCGATCATCACATTGATCTCTCCCCTCTTCGCCCGGAGCATCTGATCGTACCGCTCCCCTTTTGACAGCCTGGAATTGATGATTGACACCCGGTCGCCAAATCTCTGGTAAAACCGCATGACCGTCTGATAGGTCAAGGCAATCTCCGGGATTAAAACGATCGCCTGCTTTCCTTCCGCGATCACATGCTCGATCATTTCCATGTAGACTTCTGTCTTTCCACTCCCAGTCACACCATACACGAGATAAGTTCCTCGTTTTCCCCGACGATACTCTTCGCAAAATGTATGGATTGCCGCCTGCTGTGCCTCGGTATAGCAAAACGACTGTTGCTTTGTTCGCTTCGCAGTCACCGGATTGCGGTACACAACCTCGGCTTCTATCTGAAGAATTCTCTGCTCTTCCATCGCCCGCAGCACCGCCGCTGTCACTTTCAGCTGTCTTGTGACATACTCATACGGAAGAATAGGACGATCTAACAGCGCTGCAACAACCCTTGCTCTGGCAGTTTGATTTTTTGAGAGAAAATACGAAAGCCTTTCTTTTGCTTCCCTTCTGTCAAGGAGCAATCGAATGCTTCTCTGCTCTTTTTGTTTCTCCTGCTGCTTGATCGGAAGAACCGTCTTTAACGCCTGTATCATTGTTCCACCATAATGTTCCTTCATCCATGCCGCAAGCGCCACCAGCTTTGCCTCAATCGCAATATGATTCTGGCTGATCTGTGTGATCTCTTTAATCTTCTCCGGATCGTAATTACATTTTTCAGAGAATCCAATCACATATCCCTTTGTCTCACGATTTGCTCTGCCGAACGGGATCAAAACTTCCATCCCAGTCTGCAGCCGTCCTTCCATCTCTTTTGGAATCCGGTATTGAAAGATCTTATCTAATTTTTCATGGGTAATATCTACAATGATATCTGCGTACATTTACTGCTCCCGTTCTCTTTCTTCTGCCAGAATATCCGCAATCAAGTCCCTCTCATCCATCGCATACTTGACTCCTTTGATCTCCTGGTAATCTTCATGTCCCTTTCCTGCCAGTACGATCACATCTCCCGGCTGTCCGTTGACGATCGCATAGCGGATTGCCTCCTTCCGGTCACAGATCTCCACATATGCTCCATCTGTCTTCTTCATTCCAATCTTAATATCATCAATAATTTCCTGCGGCTCCTCAAACCTTGGATTATCTGATGTAATGATCGTCAGATCTGCCAGACGACCAGACACTTCTCCCATCTCATAGCGGCGCGTCTTGGAGCGGTTTCCTCCACATCCAAACAGACATACCAGACGCTTTGGATGATATTCCTTCAAGGTGGTCAGAAGGCTCTCAAGACTCATCGCATTGTGCGCATAGTCGATCATCAGCGTAAATTCATCTGAAACTTTGACCATCTCAATGCGCCCTTTCACTTTCGCTACTTTCAGCGCTTTTTGAATCTTCTCTGACGGTACATTAAAGTGTCTGCACACTGCAATGGCTGTCAGCGAATTATACACGCTGAACGTCCCTGGAATATCAATCTCCACATCAAAATCCATCAGACCTGCTACGTGATAGGCTACCCCGAGGTACCCCGGTCTTGTCACCAGTTCTGCATGTTCGGCGCGAAGATCTGCCTTCTCGGAAAATCCAAATGTTTCTATCTCACAGGTAGCCTCTCGGAATACATCTTTAAAATAGGGATCATCTACATTTGCAATCCCGATCTTACACTGTCTGAAAAGCAATCCCTTACATCTCTTATAGTCTTCAAAATCCTTATGTTCATTCGGTCCAATATGATCTTCCCCCAGGTTTGTAAAAATTCCGATTTCAAACGGAATTCCTGCCGTCCGATGCAGCATCAGCCCTTGTGAGGACACTTCCATCACAACTGCATCACACCCTGCATCGACCATCTTCCGAAAATATTGATGAATTGTAAAAGACTCCGGAGTCGTATTGACCGCCGGGATCACCTCATCCCCAATGATTGCCTCAATCGTTCCGATCAGACCTACTTTATGTCCGACCTCTTCCAGAATGGATTTGACCATATAAGTTGTTGTTGTCTTCCCCTTTGTTCCTGTAATTCCGATTACTTTCAACTGTTCTGCCGGATATCCGAAATATGCAGCCGATGCAAGTGCCAGTGCATATCTCGTATCTTCCACACGGATGACGGTCATATGCTTTGGTGCCCCCACATCCTTCTCCACAATGACTGCTGCCGCACCTTTCTTTCCTACTTCTTCAATATACTGATGTCCGTCTGATACAGCTCCGCTGATGCAGACAAAGACACTGCCTTCTGTTACTTTTCTGGAATCATTTGTCAATTCCGTAATTTCTATCTCTTTTGTTCCCTGCACAACTTCATATTGTAAACGTTCTAACAATGCTGTTAATTTCATGCGGTTTCCCTCCTGACTTTCTACATACCGCTTTGCGATATGGATAACAGTTATAGAATAACACACTCGGATATAGTTGTAAAACAGTCTTCCTCTATTTCCTTTATTTTAAGAAGATTCCCAATGGGGAATTTTGTCCTCCTTTACAAATATCTGAAAAAATGATATAGTGGCGTAATAATAAAAAGGAGGGATAAGCATTATGAAAGAACTGATCACCTTTGTATTAAAACCACTGTCTTTTCTGCCGGCACTGGCAATTATGTATATAATCTATTCTTTTTCCGGTCAGACCGGGGAGGAATCAGGAAATTTAAGTTATGAAGTAAGTGTAAAAATTGTAGAAATCGGAAACCAGGTTCTGGATAAAGGACTTCAGGACTGGGAAATTTCTGAAGTTGCTGCCAGCATCGAATATCCAGTCCGCAAACTTGCACATATGAGCGAATATTTCATCCTCGCTGTCGCAGTGTCCTTCCCGTTTTACGTCTACGGTTTGCGCGGTTTTCCGCTTATGGTCGTCGCCGGGCTGATCTGTGTCGGATTTGCCGCAGGGGATGAATATCATCAATCCTTCGTAGACGGGCGAGGACCTTCTGTGATTGATGTAGGCATCGACAGTATCGGTGTATTCTTCGGAATTTTAACTGTGCGGATCGTCTGCTTTATCTTTCTTGCACCTGCACGCATGTTGGAACGGAGACGGCGCCGCCTGGAACGAAAAAATGCCAGACGCAGCCGCACTCCCCGAAGATCTTACGGCTCCTACGAGTGCCGTTCTGCTCCGGCAAATCATTACCGATACAACTCTCCAGAACCTCGGGAATATTCCTCTTCCAGAAAGCGCCGTCGCTATGATGATGTGCTCGATGATGAATACGATGATACATTCGATTACAATGATTATTATGAGGACGATTACGAAGAGGAAGATTACCGAGAAGCCATGCGCTCCTCCAGGCAACGAAGAACAAACTCTTCTTCCTCAAGAAACATCTCTTTGGAAAACGAATGGTTTGGAGACCATTTTGAAGAGCAGCTTGGCAATGAAATAAAAAAATTTACAGAAAAGCATTGATCTTTTGTTTTCCTTTTTCTACTATTCTTTTTCTGGCGGGAGCAGCACTCCTCTCATCACTGCATGCTCCCCATATTTTTTCCGAATCTCATCTACTGCTTTTTCAAGCTTTTCATATTTTGTATTGCGGGCATCCTTCTTTTTTCTCTGAACCTCCTGCTCCATCTGATAATCAAATAGATTCATCTGCCGCGGTGCACTCTCATCTACCAGCTTTGATGTCCGGACTCCTAACAGACGAATCGGTCTTCCATCCCACAATTCTCGAAAAAGACTGCAGGCATTCTCATACAGAATACTATCTGAACTGGTCGGCATCCTAAGCTGCTTCTGATGAGAAACACTTTGAAATGTAGCATATTTGATTTCCACATTGACCATCCCCGCCTGCTGCTTTGCTTTTCTAAGTCTTGCACCGACACTTTCCGCCAACATCAGAAGTACTTTCTGAGCCTCTTCCTCACTTACCACATCCTGAGACAGTGTCGTTGAATTGCCGATTCCTTTTGCCTGTGTCTGCTCCTTTTCCACCTTGGAATGCGTAATCCCATTTGCAAATTCCCACAGCATCCTCCCATGACTTTTCATGTGCAGCTCCAAAAGTTGTGGATTCATTCTGGCAAGATCCCCAATCGTGCGGATCTCAAGCTTCTCCAACACCTCAACGCTTGCTCTTCCCGCCATATAAAGTTCTGAAACCGGAAGTGGCCACATTTTTTCTTTCACCTCATCTGGAAACAACGTATGAACCTTATCAGGCTTCTCGAAATCCGATGCCATCTTCGCAAGAAGTTTATTCGAGGAGATTCCAATATTCACTGTAAATCCAAAGGTCTCTCGTACCCGCTCTTTGATTTCCTCTGCCGCCGTAACCGGACCGGAAAATCGATAAGCAATCCCTGTAAAATCCATATAGCATTCATCAACACTGACCTGCTCAATCTCTGGTGTATAGCCCTTCAAGAATTCCATCAGTCTCTGACTATACTGTCTGTACATCTTATGATCCGGCGGTTCAATCACCAGTGTCGCACACTTTCTGAGCGCGTTTGCTACTGGTTCCCCGGTTCTCACTCCATACTTTTTTGCAGGGATTGATTTTGCCAGAACAACCCCATGTCTGGATGCTTGATTTCCTCCTATAATAGAAGGAATCTTTCGCAGATCAATCTCTGACCCGTTTTTCAATTTTTCCACCGCAGTCCAGCTTAAGTAAGCGGAATTTACATCAATATGAAAAATAATGGATGACATGTCTGCTCCTTTCCCTAGCCTATTAAAAGTACACTTTTTCCATCTCTGATCTCTTTATCATCTGGGATTTCAAAAAAATATTCCGCGCAACAAAAAGAGAACATCTGTACTGTTTCTATCATTGCACAAATGTCCTCTTTCGTCAACGAAAAACGGCTTCACATGCAGACTGCTTCCACAAATCGCTTCCGCTGATTGAATTCACTTTGTTAGGATCTTACCCACGCCTTGACTCTCGCCTTGAGTGCTCCATCTTCTACATCGATCAAGATTGTATCCTCCGCTCCGATTTCTCCGGAAAGAATCAACTTCGCTGCCAGTGTCTCTACATTTTTCTGTAAAAATCTCTTAAGTGGTCTTGCACCGTACATTGGCTCATATCCGCCATCCACAACAAATTGCTTTGCAGCTTCTGTCAGTTCTATCTTCACTTGAGAATCCTGCAATCTTTTATTTAAATCCTGAATCAGCAACTCAACAATCTCGTAAATATCTTTCTTCGTCAGTGGCTTAAACATAATAATTTCATCCAGACGATTTAAAAACTCCGGCCGGAAGTGTGCCCGCAGATCATTCATAACGAGAGTCTCACTCTCTTCTTTGATTTCCCCATTCTCATCAATTCCATCTAACAAATACGTAGAACCGATATTCGATGTCATGATCAAAATCGTATTTTTGAAATCAACGGTACGTCCCTGTGAGTCTGTAATCCGACCATCATCCAATACTTGAAGCAACACATTGAATACATCTGGATGTGCTTTCTCAATCTCATCGAACAGTACAACAGAATATGGTTTTCTTCTCACCGCCTCTGTCAACTGTCCTCCTTCATCATATCCGACATATCCCGGAGGTGCTCCGATCAGACGTGACACGGAATATTTTTCCATATATTCACTCATATCGATCCGAACCATATTGCTCTCATCGTCAAACAGACTTTGCGCAAGTGCCTTTGCAAGTTCTGTCTTACCAACACCGGTCGGTCCAAGGAATAAGAAAGAACCGATCGGCTTTGTAGGATCTTTGATTCCTGCTTTGGAACGGATAATTGCCTCCGTCACTTTCGTCACACCTTCGTCCTGTCCGATCACTCTTTTATGAAGTTCTTCGTCCAGATGAAGGGTCTTACTTCTCTCACTTTCATTTAACTTCGCCACCGGGATGCCCGTCCAGCGTGAGATGATCCTTGCGATCTCATCCTCTGTGACGCTTTCATGCACAAGTGTCATCGATTTTCCTTTGACACGTTCTTCTTCCTCCTGAAGCTGCTTTGTCAGCTGCGGTAATCTTCCGTACTGAAGTTCTGCCGCCTTTTCCAAATCGTAAGAACGCTGTGCTTTCTGTATCTCCTGATTGACTTGCTCTATCTCCTCTCGGATCTTCTGCAAACGTTCCACAGATGTTTTCTCATTGTCCCACTGCGCTTTCTTTCCGGCAAATTCATCCCGCATCTCTGCCAGTTCCTGCTGCAAATGAACAAGACGCTCTTGACTGAGTCTGTCATTTTCCTTCTTCAATGCAGCCTCCTCAATCTCTAACTGCATGATTCTTCTTCGCAGTTCATCCATCTCCGTCGGCATAGAATCTAACTCCGTCTTAATTAAAGCGCATGCCTCATCTACAAGGTCGATAGCCTTATCTGGCAGAAAACGGTCTGTAATATATCTGTTGGAGAGTGTTGCAGCTGCCACAAGTGCGCTATCTGTGATCTTCACACCATGAAATACTTCATAGCGTTCTTTCAATCCACGAAGAATAGAAATGGCATCTTCCACCGTCGGTTCATCTACCATAACCGGCTGAAATCTTCTCTCTAAAGCCGCATCTTTCTCGATATACTGCCTGTATTCATCCAACGTTGTCGCACCAATACAGTGTAATTCACCTCTCGCCAGCATCGGTTTTAACATATTGCCGGCATCCATCGCACCATCTGTCTTTCCTGCACCGACAATTGTATGAAGTTCATCAATGAAAAGAATAATATTCCCATCACTGTTCTTCACTTCTTCCAGTACCGCTTTCAGACGTTCCTCAAACTCCCCGCGATATTTGGCTCCAGCTACAAGTGCCCCCATATCCAGCGCAAAAATCTTTTTATTTTTCAGACCTTCCGGCACATCTCCTCTGACGATTCTCTGTGCAAGGCCTTCTACCGCTGCAGTCTTACCGACACCAGGTTCTCCGATCAATACCGGATTATTCTTTGTCTTTCTTGAAAGGATCCGGATCACATTCCGGATCTCTGCGTCACGCCCGATCACCGGATCTAGCTTCTGTTCTCTGGCTCGTTCTACAAGATCGCTTCCATATTTATTCAAAGTATCATACGTAGCCTCCGGATTGTCACTTGTCACCCTCTGATTTCCTCGGACAGTAGAAAGTGCCTGAAGAAATTCTTCTCTCGTAATTCCAAATTCTCTGAAAATGGCCTTTAATTCCTTGTTTGGATACTTCAACAGAGATAAGAAAATATGCTCTACCGAAACATACTCATCTCCCATCTGTTTTGCCTCATCTTCTGCATGGATCAAAGCTTTGTTCAAATCCTGGCCAATGTAGAGCTGTCCGCCCTGTACCTTTGTGCGTTTTCTTAATCCTTCTTCCACGCGATTACTGAACAACTGCTTCTGAATCCCCATTTTCTCGATTAGATTTGCGATTAAACTATCATTTTGTATGATAAGAGCATACAGCAGATGTTCCTGCTCTACCTCCTGATTGCCATATTCATAGGCAACTTTTTCACATCCTTGTACCGCCTGCAATGAATTCTGGGTAAATTTATTAATGTTCATCTTGTTACCTCTCTTTCTTTTTGTTCTATAATAGATATAACATATGTTGTTAGCCATGTCAATAGACGAGTGCTAACATTTTTAATATTTTTTTTGTAATCTCATCACAGAATATTTCTTTTTTCTGTATTATAGTATTTTTATCAACTTTTAAATGTTTTATTATGAAAAAGAAACAGATGCTCTGCCTATTTTTCAGCTTTTCAAAAACTGGCAGATTTAGGATATCCAACGATTGTATCATTCAGCAGTATCAACGATTGGAACGAATATACTGTGACAAGGAGGTAACATTATGAGTTTTTTCGATTTTTTTAAACTACCTGATATTAATCAGGAATTGCTAGCTTTTCACAATACAAAAGAAGGCGTACTATTAGATGTAAGAACCCCTGAGGAATACAAAGAAGGACATATTCCCGGAAGCAAAAATGTCCCTCTACGCTCCTTATACGAAGGAACACCTGCTGCACAGCTTCAGACACCTGTATTCGTTTACTGCCATTCAGGAGCCCGAAGTCGTCAAGCAGTTATCTTACTCAAAAAAATGGGGTATACGAATGTAAAAAATATAGGAGGCATCGCTTCCTATACAGGAAAGGTGGAAAAATAAAATGAAAATTGTAATTGTAGGCGGTGTAGCTGGCGGTGCAACTGCTGCCGCAAGACTCCGCAGATTGGACGAACATGCAGAAATCATTGTCTTTGAGCGCTCTGGATTTATTTCCTACGCAAACTGTGGACTTCCTTATTACATTGGAGATGTAATTACAGATTCAGACCTTCTTACTTTACAGACACCAGAAAGCTTCCTTTCTCGTTTCCGCGTATCCATGAAGGTACATCACGAAGTTACCTCCCTGCATCCGGAACGTCATGCAGTATCTGTAAAGAATCTGGAAACAGGAGAAGAATTTGAGGAAACCTATGACAAGCTCATCCTTTCTCCTGGTGCCAAGCCAACCCAGCCCAAACTTCCTGGTACAGATATCGACAAACTCTTTACACTGCGAACCGTAGAAGACACCCTGCGGATCAAAACCTATATTGAGAAAAACCAACCAAAGTCTGCTGTTTTGGCAGGAGGAGGCTTCATCGGATTAGAATTAGCCGAAAATCTCCGTGAGCTTGGCATGGAGGTCACCATTGTGCAGCGACCAAAGCAGCTGATGAATCCGTTTGATTCAGATATGGCTGCCTTTCTCCATAATGAAATGCGGAAACATGGAGTAAAACTGGCTCTTGGGCATACGGTAGAAGGATTTCAGAAAACTACAGATGGTGTCCGTGTTCTTTTAAAAGAAGCGGAACCTCTTTGTGCAGACATGGTAGTATTAGCTATTGGTGTTACTCCCGACACAAAACTAGCTAAAGATGCCGGTCTGGAACTTGGTATAAAAGACAGCATTTTAGTCAATGCGCATATGCAAACTTCTGCACCTGATATTTATGCTGTAGGGGATGCCATACAAATAAAACATTTCGTCACCGGACAAGATGCTTTAATTTCTCTTGCCGGACCTGCCAACAAGCAAGGACGTATTGCAGCAGACCATATCTGTGGAAAAAACAGTTCTTATCCTGGCTCCCAAGGTAGTTCTGTGATTAAAGTATTTGATATGACTGCCGCTGTCACTGGTGTAAATGAAACCAATGCCAGAAAAGCCGGTCTGGCTGTAGACAAAGTGATTCTCTCTCCTATGAGTCATGCCGGCTATTATCCCGGAGGGAAAGTTATGACGATGAAAGTAGTATTTGAGAAAGAAACCTACCGGATCCTTGGCGCACAAATTGTGGGATATGAAGGTGTAGACAAGCGAATCGATGTACTTGCTACTGCCATTCATGCTGGAATGAAAGCTTCAGATCTGGCAGAATTAGATCTGGCCTATGCACCTCCTTATTCTTCTGCCAAAGATCCTGTCAATCTGGCTGGATTTATGATAGAAAATATTTCTGATGGTACGTTAAAGCAATTCCATCTGGAAGATATTAAAACACTTCCCCTGGATGGCAGCGCTATTCTTCTGGATACCCGAACCCCTGAGGAATACGAAAGAGGACATGTGGATGGATTTGTAAATATCCCTGTAGATGTTCTGCGCGAACACCTAAAAGAACTCCCAAAAGAGAAACCAATTTATGTCATGTGCCAAAGTGGTCTTAGAAGCTATATCGCCACCAGAATTCTGGAAGGAAATGGATATCGTGCTTACAACTTCTCCGGTGGATTCCGCTTCTATGATGCCGTTATGAATGATCGCTGCCTCATTGCATCCGCTGCCGCCTGCGGTATGGATCAATTATAAAACAACAAGGCTTTTTGTCCATACTCCTAAATGCATGACAAAAAGCCTCTTGTATTATATCTACTATTTCCAATAATTCGGAAACTGACTTCTCAACACCTTTGTGCAGACTCCCTCTCCTTCTCTAGCAAATTTCTCCTCATCCACTCCAGTCAGATGCCCATCTGCATACACAATCTTTCCATTAACAATCGTCATCCAGACAGGTCCTGTCACACCTGCTCTTGCAAGCAGATTTTTGGGATCATGGATTGCTCCGGTAAATTCCAGCCCTCTTGTATCAATAATAAATAAATCTGCTCCCTTTTCAATTTCCAGTGAGCCAAGATCATTTCTTCCAAGTGTTTTCGCTCCGTTGATTGTCGCTACTTTCAACATATCATACGCAGAAATACTTCCGCCTCTTTCCTTTGTGTGGTATGCCTGCATCAAATATGCCATGCGCAGTGCATCAAGTTCATTAGAGCTATCATTCGTTGCAGATCCATCACATCCAAGACTGACAACTATTCCCATTTCCTGAAGCTTTTTGATATCAAGTATTGGAAATCCTCCAAGAACTGCCGGTGCCGGGCAATGAGAAATCCCTGTCTTTGTCTGTGCGATCCGCGCATACTCTTCCGAAGTCAATTCCCATGCATGTGCATAGAAAACATCTTCCCCAATAAATCCAATCTGTTCGCACCATTCCAAGGTTCGGATACCATAACGCGCTCTAATTCCTTCACTTTCTCCTTCTCCTAAATGTGTGTGAAGGCGAACCCCTTTATCTCTTGCAAGTTTTACAGATTCCACAAAGGTATCTTTATAGCAGTTAATCGGCTGACACGGTGACACGACAATTTGGCTCATGGAATATGGCGATGCATCATGATAAGTATCAATCAAACGTTCACAATCCTTGATAAATTCCTCTGTTGATTCTACCATCGCTGCTGGAATAGAACTTCCTTCTTCTCTCGGAAGTGTATTCCCCCCACGTCCCGCATGGTAACGGATTCCAAGTTGCGCTGCTGCTTCCATCTGTCTGTCCACTGGACTTTTCCCCGTAGCAGTTGTATAACAATATTGATGGTCAAATGCTGTCGTACATCCATGTTTCAAAAGATCTGCCATAGCTGTCATCGAAGAATAATAGATGACCTGATCATCGATTTTCTGGAAAATACGATAAATTTTATCAATCCAGTCCATCACCGTCAAATGCGGATAGTCAATCGTAATCAAATTTCTTACAAATGTTTGAAAAAAATGATGATGGGTATTCACCATTCCCGGATAGACGAATTTGCCTTTCCCATCAATCACCTCAGCCTCTTCCGCTTTCAGATCTTTCCCAATGGCAACAATTTTGGGACCATCAATCAATAGATCCGCATCATAGAATACCTCATCCTTTTCATTACAGGTTACAATTGCTTTCGCATTTTTTATTAAAATCTTACTCATCGCTTTCCTCCAAAATCCTGACTATATTCTGCAGGATTCTTCTTCCCTATCTATAATTCTCTTTTTTCCACGTCACTTTATCTTATCACTACCGCTCTTTTAGTGTTTATCTAGAACCACGGATATATGGTTTTCCAAGTTTGTCTGGCTGATTGCTCTTTCCAATTGAAATCAGTAGTGTTACCAATGTAATGACATATGGAAGCATTGCAAGCGCCTGTGTCGGTAACGGAACCCCTAATGCCTGAAGACGAATCTGCAGTGCATTTGCTCCTCCGAAAACAAAAGCTGCTCCTAATGCACCAAATGGCGTATATCTTCCTAATATTACCGCAGCAAGTGCAATGTAGCCACGTCCAGAAATCATATTTTCTGAGAATTTTCCAAGCTGCACAAGGACAAGTACCGCTCCACCAATTCCTCCCATAACTCCGTTGACAACGATTGCAATCCACTGATAACGGTAGACCGAAATCCCCGCTGCATCTGCAGACTGTGGATTCTCTCCAATTGCCGCAAACGCAAGTCCCGAAGATGTTTTCTTATAATATACTGCTGCTAGAATGACAAGCAGAACTACAAGATAAGTCATAATATCCTGACAAAAAAACGCCTCCCCGATCACCGGAATTTTACTTAGTACTGGAATCCGTATCGCTTTCAATGTTTTCACCTGCTGATAAGCTTCTCCGGCAGACATCAGTTTGTATCCAAAACTGGTCACTCCCAACATAAAAATATTCAGAGCAATTCCACTCACAGACTGATCCTGTGACAGATAGATACACAAAAATCCATGGATAAGGCTGACCAGACATCCTCCCAGCATTCCACATAAAAATCCAATGAATATACTTTTACTATAAAATGCCCCTGCAAAAGAACCGAACGCTCCCCCTAACATCACGCCTTCCAGTCCGATATTTAAAATTCCTGTTTTCTCAAGAAAAACTTCTCCTAAAGCTGCATAAATAAGCGGAACTGCCATTCGAACTGCCGCCGCCAAAAATGCAGTGAAAAAAGTAATTGTAAAAATTTGTTCCAGCATCCTTATTCCTCCCTGCTTTTTCTTTTCCACAGTGACTTTTGAAACATATTTCTTCCTAATATAAGAAGCACTACAAATCCTACTAAAATACTTACAATTGCCGATGGAATCCCAAGCTGTCTCTGCATAGAATTTGCTCCTACTTGCATCGCCGCAAATGCAACTGACGCCACAAGAACACCCCACGGACGATTTCCGGCGATCAAAGCAATCAGAACCGCTGTATAACCACAGTCAGAAGAAATGCCCTCTAAAAGCTTTCTTTGGACCGCCAGCACCTCTACGACCCCTGCGATTCCTGCCAGTCCACCACTTAAAAATGCAGAGAGTACAATATTTTTCATCACAGAAATTCCGTTGCATTTTGCTCCTCGTTTGTTCATCCCAACAACTTTCATCTCATACCCGTATTTTGTTTTCTCCATCAAAATCCAAATTAATATAACAGCTCCGACTGCGAGAAAAATACCTGCATGCAATGTGGTAGGAGGCATTAAGTAAGAAAAAGCTGCATCACGCTCAATTCTAGCAGACTGTGGAACACTCCCCTTTGGATCCATTAAAAATGTACGGATTGCGATTCCCAAAAAGTTGATCGCAATATAGTTCAGCATGATCGTCACGATAATCTCTGAAATTCCAAATTTTGACTTCATGTAAGCCGCAAGCAATGCCCAAATTCCACCACAGAAAAACCCCGCCAAAACCGAGATCAAAATTCGTATTGTCCCCGGAATCTGAGTCAGATTTAAAGAGACAACTGCCGCCGCAATCGCTCCCATATAAAATTGTCCTTCTGCTCCAATATTAAAAAAACCTGTCCGAAAAGCGACCGCACATCCAAGTCCTGTAAAAATCAGAGGGGTTGCTTTTACGAAAATCTCACAGAATCCATTGAGATTTCCAAAAACACCACCAAAAAACCTTTGATATGCCTCCACAGGATTTGCGCCACACAACAGAATCAGGATTGTTCCTGCTGCAATCGTCAAAAGTGTGATCCAGATGATATCTAGAAATTTTTTTCTATTTTCCATTAATTTGTTTCCTCCTTCGTAATCCCACCCATCAGAAGACCTATTTTTTCCAGCTCAGCTTCTTCTTTTTTTAGGATACCGACAATTTTTCCACCAAACATCACTGCCACTCTATCAGAAAGCTGCATGATTTCTTCTAAATCTGCTGAAATAAGAATCACACTCTTCCCTTCATTTCTCTGTTCCATCAAGACTTGTCGCACAAACTGTGTCGCTCCAATATCCAGCCCTCTTGTGGGCTGACTCGCAATAATTAGCTTTGAATGCTCCGTAATCTCTCTGGCAAGCACGATTTTCTGCTGATTTCCTCCGGACATCAGCTTAACCTGCGTATCTCCCGTGGAAGTTCCGGATGTTTTGATCCGATACTTTTCAATTGTTTTTACTGCATTTTCCCGGATGATATTTTTCTGGAAAATCCCGCTCTTCAAGTAAGGTCTTCTCTCATACTGTCTGAGGATTAAATTCTCTTCCACATTCATATCAAGGATAAGCCCATCCTGATGCCTGTCATCCGAGATGTAAGAAATCCCACGTGCAAATCTCTCTTTAATATTTTTTGCTGCAATCTCTTCCCCATAGAATGTAATCTTTCCTTTTGTCGTCTTTTGAATTCCAGCAATTACTTCCGCCAGCTCCCTCTGACCGTTTCCATCCACGCCTGCAATTCCAAGAATTTCTCCTTTATACACTTCCAGATTAATCTCGTCTAATACAGGCTTTTTGTGCGCTTTTCTGACTGTCACATTTTGAAGGAACAGTGCAGATTTTTTTCTGTTCGGTTTCTTTTACTTCAAAATCATAATCCAACTGTCTTCCAATCATATAATTGGACAACTCCGTTGGATTCGTTTCTTTTGTCACAAGATCTATAATTTTTTTCCCATCTCGCAATATTGTGACACGGTCACTGATGCTCATAATTTCACTCATTCGATGGGTAATGATAATCACCGCATATCCTTCCATCTTCAATTTTCTGAGCACATCAAAAAACTGCTCTGTCTCTTGTGGAGTTAATACGCCTGTCGGTTCATCAAGGATCAACAATTCGACATTACGATAAAGCGCTTTTAATATTTCCACTCTTTGCTGCTGTCCTACGGAAAGCTCTGAAATCGTTGCTTCTGGATCTACTGACAATCCATATTTTTCTGCCAATTCCCCCAATTTCTTTTTTGCTCCTTTTCGATCAAGGAAAAATCCTTGCTTTCTCAGACCGAGTATCACGTTGTCCAGTACTGTCATTTTATTTACAAGAGAAAAATGCTGATGCACCATTCCAATCCCCTCTGCGATAGCATCTTTTGGAGAATAAAACTTCACTTTTTTTCCTTTCCAGAAAATTTCTCCTTCATCGGCAGAATAAATCCCAAATAAAATATTCATCAATGTCGTTTTACCTGCTCCATTTTCCCCAAGCAGTGCATGAATTTCTCCCTTTTTGACTGACAGATCCACCGCCTCATTTGCATAAACACCAGAAAATTTTTTACTGATCTGTTTCATTTCCAATATATTCATAGTGAAAACTCCTTTAAAACAGGCAGGTCCAATACACGTTCTCTGCGATTGTCCTGCCTCATCCTTTCTATGTGATTCGCTCTTTACTTTCCTGCTCTGTCTTTTGTATCGCATGGAACCTCAAAGCTTCCATCTTTGATTTTCGCTTCTGTTTCATCTACCAACTTCTTTACTTCTGCCGGAATCTCTTCTGCCATTTTTTCATTATACACCAGCTCTACGATTCCTTCTGCCATTCCAAGTTCTTTTACTTCCCCTTTGAACTTCCCTTCTTTGATGTCAGAAACTGCCGTTTTGATCAATTCTGGAACATGGTATACTGCAGAAGAAAGCACTGCATTTTCTGCCAACGAACTCTGATCATAGGAATCACCAGTTGCCAATACTCCTGCATCCTGCGCTGCATTTAACGCTCCTGTTCCAGATTCATTTGCACAATGTCCGATCACATCCGCACCATTATCAATCATTGCCTGCGCCGCCTCTTTTGCCAACGCTGTATCTGTAAAGGATCCTGTCCATGCTGTCTGATATTTGATATCTGCATTGACTTCTTTTGCACCATCTTCATACCCATTCATAATCTTTACGAGAGATGCACCTTGCACTGGACCGATGAATCCGATATTTCCTGTCTGTGACATTCCCGCCGCAAGCATTCCCTGAAGATATCCAGTCTCCTCACACTTCATCACATAAGAAGCAACATTTTCTGCTGAAGCATCCGCCTCAATGCAGATAAATTTTGTATTCGGATACAGTTCTCCAACTTCCAATGCCGGATCTCCAAATTGGAATCCATGTCCGATCACAACATCATACTCGTTCGATGCGTATTCAGTAAATGCAGAAGTCATATCGGATGGCTGCACATTTTCCGTGTATGCAATTTCACATCCTAATTCCTCCTCTACCAACTTCAGTCCTTCATACGCAGACTGGCACCATCCCATATCATTGACTGCACCAGTCACACAGAGGGCAACTTTCAGTTCTCCATCTTTTGCTTCTTTCTTCTCTTCCCCGGATGCTCCCCCGCATCCTGCAAGAATTCCTGCTGTCAAAGTTCCACATAACATCATAGCGAAAAATTTCTTCATCATCTTTCTCCTTCATCAAACGTATTCGTTTTATTCGTGTTCATTATAATGAATGAATCTGTGTTTGTCAATTCCATTCTTATTTTTCATGACAAATATTGTTTTCTGTGCTATCATAAAACCAATCAATTTACAAAAAGGGGGATATTATGTCAAAACTAAATCTTACAAGAATTGGATTTCTTTTGAAGAACCGAAGAGTCGAAAGTGGCTTATCTATCAGAGAATTATCGATAAAATCAGGGGTTGCTGCGGGGACGATCAGCCAGATTGAAACAGGTAAAACTTCCCCGAATCTCGTCAGTGTATATTCCCTATGCGAAACTTTGAATTTCCCTATTTCTGCACTCTTTATCCAGGATGACACCGACCGCGTAAAACTTGTCCGTAAAAATGAACGCACTTCCTTTGTTCGCAACACAAGCAATGGAGAGTCCATCGTAGAATCACTAGTTACAAAAGGGGAAAGCCGTATGCGGGGAGGCATTATCGATATGCCAGCCGGGACGAATTCCGGCGACTATTATTATCACGGTGGAGAAGAATTTGTGTTTATGCTAGAAGGTAGTATTACTTTCTCACTTGATCAGGTTGGGAATTATATTCTCGAAACAGGTGATACCTTGTACTATCCAAATGAAATCGGACACCGCTGGGAAAATCATACGAAAGAGCCTGCAAAATTTCTAATTGTATCTACTTCTGAATTCCGTCAGGATACGGAAGAAGATTTAAATTCAAAATAATGAATATTTTTCACACACTTTTATTGTTCAAAAATATGAACCATTGATTTTTAGATGATATACCTCTCTTCCCGCAAGAGCAATGCCATTAACAATCTTCTGACATAACAAAAGTGCCGGAGGCATTGATAATTACATCTGTAGTCTATTTTTACAAACTTTGCTTATCTCGTTTGCAAGATAGATATATCCGCACACTTCCGGCACTTCTATATAGAATTTTTACTTTCTTTTAATAATTTTCTGCATGTACCTCAAAATAACTCTGTGGGTGCGCACACACCGGACAGATTTCTGGTGCAACCGTTCCCACCGAGATATGTCCGCAGTTCCTACACTCCCACACTTTTACTTCACTCTTTCGAAACACTTGTTCTGTCTCTATATTCTTTAATAATGCTCTGTAGCGTTCTTCATGGTGCTTCTCAATCTCCGCAACCATGCGGAATTTTACTGCAAGTTCTGGAAATCCTTCTTCCTCTGCTGTTTTTGCAAATCCCTCATACATGTCTGTCCATTCATAGTTCTCACCTTCTGCTGCTGTCTTAAGATTATCTTTCGTTCCTCCAATCCCCATCAACTCTTTGAACCATATTTTTGCATGTTCCTTTTCATTATCCGCAGTCTTTTGGAATAATGAGGCAATCTGCTCATACCCTTCCTTTTTTGCAACAGATGCAAAATAAGTATACTTATTTCGCGCCTCTGACTCCCCTGAGAAAGCTACCTTTAAATTCTTTTCTGTTTCTGTTCCTACATATTTGTTTTCTCTCATAACAATATTCCTCCTTTCATTTTTTTGAAAAAACAGTCTAACGATCAACAATCCATCCTCATGTTTCTCAGAAAGCCACTATCACATATTGCTTTTTGGCAAAACATAAATGATGCAATATCTAATATCATTATATCACAATGCTTTTTCCTTTCAACCTATCTCTTGCCTTATTCTCTGTTATTTTTCTTCTCATTAGTTTCATTCTTACTTGTCTTCTCTTTCCCTACTTGCTATACTGTTCTTATGCAAGGTCAAGTCGCATCGCAGGCACTTTCCTGCCTTCGGTGCCTTTTTGACCAATCACACAGAAAGGATTTTTTAACATGAGAGCATATGAACGTTTATTAAAGTATGTAGTTGTCCGTACACCAAGTGATCATACAAGCACAACGGTTCCAACTACTTCCTGCCAGTTTGACCTGGCACATCTTCTCGTAACAGAATTAAAAGAATTGGGGCTTACGGATGCCTCTGTCGATGAAAAGTGCTTTGTATACGCTTCTCTTCCTGCAACAAAAGGATATGAAGAGAAGACAAAGCTTGGATTTGTCGCACACATGGACACGGTATCAGACTTCTGCGACCATGACATCACCCCGATTGTGACAGAAAATTATGACGGGGAAGACCTTGTGCTCGGTACAAGCGGCCGCACACTGTCTGTAAAAAACTTCCCGCATCTTCCATCCCTGAAGGGACGCACATTGATCACAACGGACGGCACGACTGTACTCGGTGCAGATGACAAAGCAGGGATTGCTGAGATTATGACCATGTTAGAGCGGATCCAGAAAGAAGAGATCCCTCACGGAAAAATCTCTGTTGCATTTACTCCTGATGAAGAGGCTGGATCCGGTGTCAACCATTTCAATGTAAAAGACTTCGATGCAGAATTCGCCTACACGATGGATGGCGGTCCGGAGGGAGAGATCCAATATGAGAATTTCAATGCATGTGAAGCCATTGTTGAGATCAAAGGATTCAATGTCCACCCTGGTTCCAGTAAAGATACCATGATCAATGCCGCACTGGTTGCAATGGAATTCAATGCAATGCTTCCATCCTGCGAGACGCCGCGCGGTACCGAAGGATATGAAGGTTTCTATCATCTCTGTGAAATGTCCGGAGATGTTGCCAACGCAAAACTGGAATACATCATTCGTGATCATGATCCTCACTTTTTCGAGGCGCGTAAAAATACTATGCACCTGATTGCAAAACAACTCAATGCGAAGTGGGGAGAAGGTACTGTCACACTGACAATCCATGACCAGTACCGGAATATGTCAGAAGTGATCCAGGGTTGTATGCACCTGATCGATAATGCGGTGGAAGCTGCCAAACTTGCTGATATCGTACCGGATGTCGCACCGATCCGCGGGGGAACTGACGGATGTCGTTTAAGCTACATGGGACTTCCTTGTCCGAACCTTGGAACCGGAGGCTACGGCTATCATGGACCATATGAACATATCACCGCCGAAGGCATGGATCTTGCCACAGATATGATCGTAAAATTAATTCAGAAATATGCCGAATAATATTTTGATGTAGAAAAGAACGCACTGCAAGATGAAACTTCTCATTTGCAATGCGTTCTTTCTTTTTTACAAACCTCGTCCATTTTCGGATGTAAATATATTTTCTTCTTAGTCTAATTCTCCTTAAATCCTTCCCCGACCACATCATTTGACTCCATGATCACAATAAATGCCTTCGGGTCAATCTCTTTTGCCATCTTCCGGATTGTGTACATCTGTTTATTATTGCAGGCACACATTACAATCTCTTTCTCCTCTTTAGAATAGCTTCCCCTTCCTTTGAGAAAAGTAGAACCTCTTCCAGTATACTCATCAATCTTTGCCGCAATCTCATGAGGATAATCTGTCACGATCAATGTCATCTTTCCGGCATCAATTCCATACATTACTTTATCGACTACCGCAGACAGAAGATAAGTCACAATCAATCCATAAATAATCCCTTCTACGTCCCGGAAAATAAAACTTCCCATCAAAACGATCAGCACGTCCATCACAAATGCAATCTGACCGATAGATACATGAGGTTTCCATGCTTTTACCGACATGATTACAAAATCCGCACCTCCCGTGGAAGAGTTTCTCATATAAATCATTCCATATCCAAGCCCGGCTAATACACCTGTGCAGATTGCTGCCAACATTCGATCTCCCTCATATACCGGCAGCATCGGTGCCACCACATCCATCAATATCGAAGAAATGATCATTGTCTTTAGCGAACGAAGAAAAAATGTACGCCCAAGCAATTTATAACAGAGAAAGACTACAGGAATATTCAGCAAAATAGTCATTGCACCGATCGGTATATGAAATAGATGATAAAAAATCAATGCAATTCCTGAAAACCCGGTCATCGGAAACTGTGCTTTTGCTGCAAAGTTATAAATCCCAACGGCAATCAAAAACCCTCCTACAAAATCAATCAAAATATCAATTGCCAGTTCTTTTCCATTTATTCTCTTCATGATCTCTGCCTCCTGCTTTTTCTTTCCCTGTCGATATGATCTTATTTTCTTTTACCAAATCCCCCAATACCCGAAAAAGCATTTGCAAATCATAAAAATTATCATTCGCAAATGCTCTTCTGTTATTCAGTATAACGCGGTAAATTCCAAAAGTCAATTTACTTCTTCCGGAATATTTGTGCAAATACTACAAGAATACTTCCTGTAAAAACAAATAGATCTCCTAAATTAAACACAATATTCTGTATTTTTTTCCATCTGCACCGGAAACTAAAGTAATCGACAACATACTTTCTCCGAAAACGATCATATAAATTGCTGCACGCACCTCCAAGAACAAGCGCCCATCCGGTCTTTTCCACTGTTCTTCCGTCCTTTGCCAACAAACACAACTCATACACCAAAAGAAACACTCCAAGCCCTGCCGTCAACCACTTTACGAATCCCGGTTTATTCTCCAGCAAATTCATTGCCATCCCACTGTTATAGCTTTTTCTGAGCAGGATTCTCCCACCTGCCGCCTTTCTGATATCCGTTTCCGTGAAATGATTCTCCACATACCATTTTATTCCCAGATCCAGGGCAAGCAAACTACCTGCTATGAGTAAATAAATCATAATTTCCCTCTGCGTGTCGCTATTCTCGAATATCCTCCACGCTCTCCTTTATATGTTCTTTCACCTCATGAACAGATTCTCTGACATCCTCAGCAATCTCAGATGCTGCATCTTTTACATGCTCTACAGATACTTTCGTCACATCTGCCGCCTTCTCCATAATATCCTCAATCACTTCTTCTGTTGTCTCTTCCATTTTAGCACGTTCCGATACATCACTCTCCGCAAAAATATCTTCACATTCCTGCGGCATCTCTTCTTTCTTCACCTCTGCTCCACAATGCGGACAAAACTTCATATCTTTCTCAATCAGTTCCTGGCAATTCTCACATTCTTTCACGCCTCTCATATCCGCAAGTTTCTTCTCAAAGGCAGCGATGATCATTCTTCTCTTCCTGATTTCCTCGCAGATTACTTCCAGTTCTCCATCTACAGCCTCTTCTTTTCGGAAGCGTTCATAAATGATCTTTCCAAGATCTGTCAGATCTCCCTGATTGCTGCGCTCCAGACTGCGGATCTGGCTTTTCAGCTTCTGTACTTCCATAACCTCTTCCGTCTTTTTCCCTACATTTCCTGCTGTCTCTGTAATAAATTTTCCTAAATCTTCAAAAAATTCTTTCATCGCGCTCTTCCTTTCTGTCCTTTGCTCTTCTTTTCTGTATTGGAATGCAGTCACACATGTAGTTTGTGCGATCTGCATCCTAAAATGTCCGAAGCTGTTCAAACGTATTGTAGAGATTCAAGCTGCCATATCCCCACGATCTGTTTGGATACACTTCCGTGTCTTTACGCTCTGTACCGAGAATCATCAGATTCTTCAGCTGGATCGAGTCAATATTCGTTCTGCCCAATTGATAAACTATCCACTCAAACAGAAGTGCTGTCGCTCCGGCAGTGATCCCCGTCGCAATACTGGATCCAGTCCTCTTTGTGAACTGCCCACGGCTTACTGCACCCGTCACATCTACTCCGGGCGCCGCAAATTCCGGCTTGAGTCTTCCACCTCTAGTATACCCTCTTCCCGAGTCGATGGCAATACTCTTATCTGCCCCATTGTAACTTGCAACCGTCATCGGATCCGATGTATTTCCAGGTTCTGTAATAGTAGTATCTGGATTTGACTGCAGAAAATATACATCTCCGGTCAAAAATTCTGCAACCGGAAGCCACATATGGAAAATCCCATCCGCCAGCTGCTGTGGTTCCACCACAATTCTCCAGATTCCCGGGGATGGATCCGCAAAACGCATCAGGATCAATTCGGAATTCGTCCGCTCCACCAACAGCCTATAATCCAAATAGACACTCGTTCTCTCAAACACAAAGTTTAGGACCGTTCCGATTCCCTGTCTCACCGGCACAAGAGGGATTTTCTCCCCGGCAGGCGAAACAATGGAAACCGCAAACACATTCGGAATCTCGGTCCACAACTCCAGCGAAAATCCTTTTACACCTTCCGCTACACGGATCTCCACATTTTTACTGTCCGCCATATTTTCTATTAACCCATAATAATGATGTCTTTGATTCGCCTCATTTCCACCCCCAATCACAATTCCCATATTGGCAGTGTAGGAAGATACCTCCAGCAAATTGCAAAGCGGAGACGTCCCATTATGGTCTCCCATATTAGTTCCAAGGGCAATGCACAAAACCAGTGGAATTTTTTTCTTCTTTGCCAGATCGGTCAGATACCGGATTCCAAGCATAATATCATTCTCCTGATAACACTCTGCATCGTCCCCGATCAAATAGAAATCTTTTAAATATTGTTTTGCTCTTTTTAACTTTACAATGCCAAGTGTGGCTTCCGGCGCAGCTCCTTTAAATCGATTTTCAATGTTTTCACTTCCTGCTGCAATACTCGCAAGAAATGTCCCATGGCTGTTCTCATCTTTGGATGGAACAGCTTCCAGAGGATTCTCTCTCTGTAACGCCTCATTAATCTTCTCCTCTGTATACTCTGTTCCATAGACAAGCCCCTGGGGAGGAGTTCCCTCCTGGATTGTCTGGTCCCAGATTCCCGCAATCCTTGTGGTTCCGTCAACATTTCGAAAAATTGGATTCTGATAATCGATACCAGTGTCAATAAACCCAATCATCACACCCTTTCCTGTCAGTTTCAGTGTAGGATAATTCTGAATCTGACTGATCCCCGCCTCATTTAGTGCTTCTGTATCCAAAAGAGTATAACACTTCGGAATTGCCCCATACGTAAACCGATCCAAAGACATAGGATCTGCAAACATCTTATCAATATATACAACGTGGTATTCATACCCGACATACTGCTCACAGAGTTCTGCACCTGAAATTCCATTAAGAAAATATGGTCTTTTACTTTCAAAAATAAAATCCCGGTATTCTTCGGACAGCGCTCTGCTTCTGCATATTTCTATTGTTTCCGGCATCATAACCTCCAAATTTTGTCAATCTTTACATCATATAAAAACAGGACACTGAATATGCTTCAATGTCCTGAATTCTCTATTCTCCCGTAAGCAGTGCCTGTCCTCTGAGTGTGATGACAGGACCTCCGGTTCCTTCGATATATTCTTTTGTGATCGTCACCTGTCCGATGTTATCATCCTTCGGAATCTCATACATGATATCCAACATAAATTCCTCGATGATCGCACGAAGCGCACGGGCACCAGTATTCTTCTCCATGGCACGCTTCGCGATTGCCTCTAATGCTGCTTCGTCAAACTCCAGCTTGACTTCGTCAAGCGCAAGAAGCTTCTGATACTGCTTTAAGATTGCATTTTTTGGTTCCTTTAAGATCTTGACTAACATCTCTTCATTCAATCCCTGAAGTGTAAAGATGATCGGCAGACGTCCGATAAATTCCGGGATCATTCCAAAGTTTCGAAGATCTTCGGCAGTCACTTTCTCAAGGATGTTCTTATCGTGATTCCACTTATCCTTCAAATCAGCGGTAAACCCAATTGACGCCTGCTTGTTCAGACGCTCCTTGATGATCTCCTCAAGATCTGGGAATGCTCCACCGCAGATGAACAGAATATTCTTCGTATTCACAGTCGTAAGTGGCACCATTGCATTTTTGCTGTTTGCTCCTACCGGAACCTCCACTTCACTTCCCTCTAAAAGTTTTAACATTCCCTGCTGTACAGATTCCCCGCTGACATCTCTCTGGCTGGAATTTCTCTTCTTTGCAATCTTGTCAATCTCATCGATAAAGATAATCCCTCTCTCCGCCTTCTCCACATCGTTGTCTGCAGCTGCCAGAAGCTTTGAGACAACACTTTCAATATCGTCACCAATGTATCCGGCCTCTGTCAAAGAAGTCGCATCTGTAATCGCAAGCGGTACATCCAGAAGTCTCGCAAGTGTCTTTACAAGATACGTCTTACCACTTCCGGTTGGCCCGATCATCAACATATTTGACTTCTCAATCTCGATATCATCCATCGTATCTGTCGCTACCCGCTTATAGTGATTATAGACAGCAACTGCCATCGCCTTCTTCGCATGCTCCTGCCCTACCACATATTCATCTAATTTTGCCTTGATCTTATGCGGTGCCGGAATATCTTTAAGATTCAGCGCAGGCTCTTTCTTCTCGCCTTCTTTTTTCTTCTTGACTGGCTTCGCCTTTGGCATCATATTCTCAAGTTCTGCCATGTTCATAATATGCACACCCGGCATATTCATCAGCTTACTATAATCAAAATTACTATTCGACATTAGATCAAAGCTCTTCTGCATACAGTCAGAACATACTGTAATATTGTTCGGAAGCTCGATCATCTTCCCCGCAATGCTCTCCGGGCGATTGCAAAGCGAACAATACTTTTCATATCCTGCATCGTCCGGCACATCCGGATGCTCTTTTCCATGCTTCTCCACATGTTTGTCTTCTTTTCCTTCTGTAATCTCATCTATGATCTCACTGTCTATCGTCAAATCTTTTTCTGACATACTTTTTCCTTCTTTCTACCATATATGGGTCTATTATATCGTAGTCGTTTCGCTGAAACAAGTTAAGAATCTATAAATTCTCCTTAATTATTTCCAATCATCTTCAAAAATGTATCCTCGGAAATGATTGGAATCCCAAGTTCCCTCGCTTTTTTATTCTTTGAAGATGTTGATTCCACATCATTGTTGATCAGCCAGTTCGTCTTTGATGTGACAGACCCGGTCACTTTTCCTCCTTTGCTCTCAATGACCTCTTTCACTTCATTCCGGTTTGCAAAATGCTCCACACTTCCTGTGATCACAAAGTTCATTCCTGCGAAGATCTGTTCTTCCTGAGTCGTCTCTTCCTCTGGAATCTTCACTTCCTCAAGTAGTCTGAAAAATTCCTCCCGATGGTCTTCCACTGCAAAATAATCAACAAAAGCTCTCGCGATCACATCACCGACTCCCTGGATCTCATTCAGCGCTTCTACATCTGCCTGAAGCATTTTCTCTACATCATAATCAAATGCACGACAGATCATCTTTGCATTGGAAAGCCCGATATTCGCAATGCCAAGCCCATAGATCAACTTTGGCAGTGTAGTTGTCCGCGCTTTCTCAATACTATCCTGAAGGTTTTTGTAAGATTTTTCCCCAAATCCCTCCATCGACCGAATTTCCTCTCCATATCGCTCCAAATGAAAAATATCCGAGAAATGGCGGATAAATCCGCGTGTGATAAATTTCTCGAGTGTCGCTTCAGACAACCCATCAATATTCAGCGCATCTCTGCTCACAAACAGGGAAAACGCTTTGATATGCTTCGCCCCACAGTCTGGATTCGTGCAGTACAATGTCTTCGTATCGCTGACCTGACGGATCTCTGTCTCACCGCCACATGCCGGACAGCATTCCGGCACCGGAGCCATTCCACTCCGCGTAAGATTTTCTGCAATCTGCGGAATAATCATATTCGCCTTATATACTTGAATCGTGTCACCGATCCCAAGCTCTAACTCTTCCATAATACTTAAGTTGTGGACACTCGCACGGCTGACTGTAGTTCCTTCCAGTTCCACCGGATCAAAAATTGCCACCGGATTGATCAGTCCGGTCCTTGACGGACTCCATTCTATTTCCCGCAAAGTTGTCTCCCGAATCTCATCTGCCCATTTAAACGCAAAAGAATCTCTTGGGAACTTCGCTGTACTTCCAAGAGACTGTCCGTAAGCAATATCATCGTAAGTGAGTACAAGTCCATCGGACGGAATATCATTCTCTTCAATATGCTCCGCAAAAAATCGAACACGTTCTTCAAGAGTATCCTTTGTCACCTCATAGTGTTCCACTACATCAAATCCCTGCTCTTTCAGCCACTCAAGCTGAATATTCCTTGAATTTTGGAAGTCCACTCCCTCCGCCTTGACAAGAGAAAATGCGTAAAACTGTACATTTCTTCGCGCTGTAATCTCATTGTTCAGCTGACGCACTGAGCCACTGCACAGATTTCTCGGATTTTTATATTTTGCATCTACATCTTCGATTTCTTCATTGATCTTCTCAAAATCCCGATAACCAATCACCGCTTCCCCTCGAAGGATTAATTCTCCCCGGTAAGCAATCCGAAGCGGTACATTCTGAAACACTTTTGCATTGTTTGTGATTACTTCTCCGACCTCACCGTTGCCACGCGTTACCGCCTTTTTCAGTTCTCCATTCTCATAAGTCAGCACGATTGTAAGTCCATCAAGTTTCCAGGAGATCACTGCTTTTTTCTCTCCGACAAATTCTTTCAGTCTGTCTGTCTCCTTTGTCTTATCAAGTGATAACATCGGCTTCTCGTGCCGCTCCTTCGGAAGTTCACTCAATACTTCATACCCAACATTGACGGTCGGGCTGTTCGCCATCGTAATTCCTAGTTCCTGCTCCAGTACAAGTAACTCATCGTACAGCCTGTCATACTCATGGTTACTCATAATTTCCTTTGCATCCTGATAATAAGCTTTCCCCGCTTGATTTAACAGCTGTACCAGTTCCTGCATTCTCTGCTTTTTCTGTTCCATACTCTACTGCTCCTCATATACTGTGTTGTTGGAAGAACCTTTCAATTGTTCATATAACTCGTCCAGTTCTCTTCCGGTCACTTCGCGGTATTCTCCACTTTTTAGATTTCCAAGTTCGATATTCATCACCCGTACCCGCTCCAACCTTGTCACTTGATATCCAAAATATTCACACATTCTGCGAATCTGTCGGTTCAATCCCTGTGTCAGGATAATGCGAAATTTATATTTTCCAGTCTTTTCTACTTTGCACGGTCTTGTCACCGTGTCTAAGATCGGTACCCCTTCTGACATTTTCCGAACAAATTCTTTTGTCACTTCCTTGTTGACAGTCACCTTGTACTCTTTCTCATGACAGTTGCCCGCACGCATCATCTTGTTAATAATATCGCCGTTGTTTGTCATAAGAAGAAGCCCTTCGGAATCCTTATCAAGTCTTCCAATATAGGTGATCCTCGTTGGATAATTTAAAAAACGGATAATGTTTTTCTTCTCCCGTTTTTCCTCTGTACAGACGATTCCGGTCGGTTTATTGACTGCAAGCAGGACCATCCGGTCTTTTTTCTGTATCACTTTCTTTCCAACGCACACTTCCTGATCTTTCGTGACACGCATTCCCATCTCTGCCCGTCTGCCATCGACAGTGACTCTTCCACTCTCGATCAATCTATCTGCTTCTCTCCTCGAGCAGACACCTGCCTCACTTAAAAATTTATTTAACCGCACCGACTCTTTCGGCGCGTCAAATTCTCTCTCTATCTGATTACTCACTCGCTAACACTCCACTTAAATTATTGTCTGTAAAAAACGTATTTCCATTGTATAAAAACAGTACATCTGTAATCCTGTCTTCTTCAATGAGATCATCCAGATCCCCGTAATAATACCGCGGATCTACAAGCACGATTTCCCTGTAATATGGTGTCAGAAACGGCACAAAACAGTTCGCATAAGAATCTTTTAAGATCAACAGTCTCCGATTCTTCTCTGAAGTTGTCTTAATGTCTACCAATGCATGATTCCCATTTAAGAACATTCCATACTTATCCTTCTCTTCCAGCTTCTCTGAACTGTACATGGAAGCACTCTTTTCCTTCTCCTCCACATAGTTGACAACAACCTCTGTATCATTTTTCTCTGGAAGATAAATATCAATGTTCTCTCTTCTTGACCGCTCATAACCACTTGTAGCCGACAGTGTCCCATTAAACTCTTCCGTGACCGTATGCGGTACAAATGCTGTCATCTCCTCCTGCAAAATCCCCAGGGCTCCTGCCGCCTCCTGAAATGCATAATATGCCCCTTTTGTTGTCCAGTGATGGTCTGTACGATAATAAATTTCTTCATTTTTATGTTGGTTTAACGTCTTTGCTGCATCAATCCATTGAATGCCCGCCGCTGAAACAATCTCCTCTGTCCTCTTTAACTGTGCATTCTGATCTTCTGTTGCTGCAAATGCCGGAAGTTTCTCCTTTAAAATATTTGCCGCATTCGGTGCAATCAACATATGCATTTTCAAATCTGGATAGCGCGCAGCAAATGCTGTCACTGCATCCATATTTTCCTTGTAAGAGGCTTCATCAAGCACGCTGATCTCCTCTAGCAGATACCCATCTGCTCCTTTAAAAACCCCGTTGGAATCTTTTTTCCCAAGAAGCAGATCTGCCTTTGTCTTCAAGCTTACCCAGAAATCTCTTCCAAGAAACTGATCTGATTTGTACTTTTCATACTGACTCATGAATTTTCCACTCATGACAGTCTCCACCGATGCCTTCGGCTTTGTTGCAAGCATCCGATTCTCTTCCTCAGAAAATTTTCTTTCCTTTGTAATCCCATCCGCCAGAACTAACAGCGCTATACAGGAAATAAATCCAAGCGCCATCCAAAGTCTGACCTTTCTTCTCTTTCTGTTTACTCTATTCATCCGTCTCCCCTTAAAATCTGAAATACAAAAATGGGTTGTAGGTTTCCGTCACAAGATACGCGATGGATAGCAGGAACATTCCTGCATAGATCGCACATGCAAGAACTGCCCGCACCTTATATCCTCCATAGACGATCCGGCCAAAGATCTCATGCACTTTCGCTGTAGAGCCGACTGCTGCGATCGCAAACAATGCAAGATTGGTAATAAGCAGATAAATCCCCATAGAATCCACTACAGTCTTTGCTCCGACTCCGAACATGACGCCGAGATACTTCCACGCAAATCCAAGTGTCGGACTAAAGAAGAATACCCAGCCGATCATCACAAACAAAAGGCTATACAAATGTCTGAACATCCCCGGAACTTTCTCAAGCCGATCCCCGATCATAAACTTTTCAATGATCAAAAGTATTCCGTAATACATTCCCCACATCACGAAATTCCAGCTCGCGCCATGCCACAGGCCGGTTAAAAACCATACGATCATCAGATTGAGAATCGTCCGTTCTTTCCCTTTCCGATTGCCACCTAACGGGATATACACATATTCCCGGAACCATGTTCCAAGGGAAATATGCCATCTGCGCCAAAATTCTGTAATACTCTTGGACAGATATGGATAGTCAAAATTCTTCATAAACTCAAAGCCGAGCATCTTTCCAAGACCAACTGCCATATCCGAATACCCGCTGAAATCAAAATAAATCTGAAATGTATAAGCAATGCATCCAATCCATGCAGTCAGAACCGACATCTCCGAAAATGTGATTGCCGATACTTTTGTAAAGACCAGCCCTGTCATATTTGCAATCAGCACTTTTTTTGCAAGTCCCCGCACAAAATAGATGGCACCATCTCCAAATTTTTCCATCGTAATATTTCGATCCCGCAGCTGCATCTCCACATCTGAATACTTTACAATCGGTCCTGCGATCAGCTGTGGAAACATCGTCACATACACGCCAAAGGAAATCAGATTCTTTTGTACTTGTACCTTGCCGCGATATACATCAATGATATAAGACAATGTCTGAAAAGTATAAAATGAAATCCCAATTGGAAGTGCCAGTTCTTTATAAGGTAGTTCTACCGGCAATACCGCATTCAGACTCTCTATCAGGAATCCATAATATTTAAAAAACCCAAGAATCAGCAGATTCACTACAACTGCGATAACCAGACTCTGCTTCGCCTTAAATGGATTCTCTAAATTCCGCTCAATATCAATTCCCGACACATAATTAAACAAGATAGATAACACCATCAAAATCACATATACCGGCTCTCCCCACGCATAAAAAACAAGGCTTGCAAGCAGAAGCACGATGTTTTTCAGCCTGCCTGGTACAAGATAGTACACAAGCAGCGTGACCGGCAAAAACGTAAATAGAAAAACGATACTACTAAATAACATTCTTTTGTCCCCTTTTTATATTCTTTTTCATCCCATCTTCTTATTCAGAAACTCCTGAAAAGTACCTTCGTCCCCATCCGACAGAAAGTTTTCGCTTCTACAAAGCTTTTTGAAATACCTGATCGATCTTTTCTGCATCTTCCTTGATCACAAAAAGAATATAATTTCCCCTTACATCTATAATAGAATCTTCAATCAGTTTTGTCTGACTCGCCCCATATCCCTGAAAGCTCTCCTTCCTGGATTTTTTTCGCGCTTCGATAGCTTCGACAACGGTATCGGACTGCTCTTTGGACTTCAATTTCACGACAAGTATCTCATCGACTTCCATTGTCCCCTCTTGAAACCAGAGCATTACCCCATCGTAATCATTTGCATTTAACCGATAATTGCGCCGGAACATTTTATGCTCGGCTTCTTTCATATCGGAACTATCCAGTACTCCTTCCACCGCCTGCTTCATCTCTGCAAACGGGGTATCACTCTCACCTTTTCTAAAAAGCAGTACCGCAACGTACAAAACCAACATTCCGATCAGTATCATCTGCGTAATAAAAATAGCATCCAGTCCATTCTTTCTCTCTCTGCTGTGGATCTTCCTCATCATAGGCCTGCCACCTCCGCCATATTTACAAGCCACAACGGATAGATCTCAGAAGTCATATGTACCCCATCCGGCTCATAATATTCTTCTTTTACAATCTCTGTATTATCAATAAATGTCACGCCTTCCTCCTCTGCCAGCTCCCGCAGAGTCTGATTAAATGTATCTAATGATCCATACACAGGCGACTCATCTATCTTCATCTGCTGTACCGGAAAGATAGAATTAATATAGATTGCAGCACCTGGAAGGATCTCCCTGATATCCTCCAGTACTTCTTTATAATTCTCCTTAAATACTTTCGCATCTCCACCGGTTACTGCAATATCATTCATTCCGTAAGATAAAAAAACAGTCTGTGGATTCAGTGTTCGGATCGTATCAAGTTTCTCTGTCACATCTGTCACTTTCATTCCAAGCTCTGCAATGACTGAAGACTCTCTCAGAAAATCGTATTCCACAAATCCTTCTGTGATCGAATCCCCTAACACAAGTGCATTGGAAAATCTTGCTTTCATTGACTGACTGTAAAGTTCCGGATTCGCCTCCATCTCACTTCTCTCCAACTCCAATATCTTCCCCTCGATCTGTGAAATATCTGCCTGCTCCAGTTTCCTGATCACTTCTACACCTTTTTTTGTCTCTGTTTTCTCCGTTTTCAGAACAGTTATCCCCTTTTTGATTCCAAATATGAGAATCACACCGGTAAGCACGCACACGCCTCCGATCGCAATTTTTCTTACATCCTTTCTCATCTGATTACCCCTTATCTTTTATCTTCTAGCGCTATTCCGTTTTAGACATACAAAATGTGCCCGAAAACGCTCATGCACGACTCTGCAAAATCCATCTCCAGACACACTCTGTCAAAATCTGTCTACTACTCTTTGTCCTCCGAACACACGCTCTAGAATAGTATTATAAATTTATAATATTACAAATGTCTGTTCTTTCTATTACAATTATGTAACATTCTTTCATGTGTTTTTTTACAGTGAAAAATAGGCTGTCATAAATTTTACAAGGCTCTCCTGATCTTCTCTCCCCATAAACTCTCTGCTGGAGTGCATTGCAAACATCGGAATTCCCATATCCACTGTACGCACCGGAAGAATTGCAGAAACGATAGAACCTAATGTTCCTCCTGCACTTCCGTCAGAACGATTGACAAATTTCTGATAAGCAATTCCTTCTTTTTCACAGATCTGCTGCACGATTGCGATCGCCTCAGAATCTGTCGCATATCCCTGAGAACATGCCTCCTTGATACAAAATCCTTCATTTAATTTTGCTTTATTTGTCGGATCGTTCTTTGCCGCATAGCTTGGATGTATCGCATGACTCACATCTGCTGAAATCAAAAGACTATCCATAATCGCATTAGAAAACGCCGTCTCAGAATATCCAAGAGCTGCATAGATTTTCTTTAAAATTGTCACGATCAGCGTAGACTGTGCTCCCTGCTTACTTCTGCTTCCAATTTCTTCATGATCATAGACGATCGCACAGTTGATTCCTTTCGTTCTGTCTGCATCGATGATCGCAGTTGCAAGTGCCTGTACAGAAGTCAGATTATCTAACCTCGGCGCAGAAATAAACTCTTCTTTCGCCCCTGTCAGACAGCCTTCTTCAAAATTATAAACATTCAGTTCATATTCCAGGATATCTTCTGCTTTCACGCCCATCTCCTCTGCGAGCAGATTTGCAAAATATCCTTCTTTTTTCTCACCTTCTGCAAGTTTTCCAAGAAGCGGAATCATCTGTGTCTGACGGTTCAGTTCTACCCCCTGATTCATCTCCTTCTGTAAATGAATGGCAATGTTCGGAATTGTAAGCAACGGACGCTTAAAATCAACCAAACGGACTTCCGGATGGAAAACATCCTCTGAGCGCAATACCACTCTTCCCGCGATAGAGAGAGGACGGTCCAGCCAGCTTGCTAAGTTCACTCCACCATATACCTCTGTGTTCAGCTGCACATATCCCTCTGTCACGATCTCTGGATTTGGTTTGATACGAAATCCTGGAAAATCCCCATGACATGCAGCCAGACGGAACCCATCTTCACCTTCAAATTCTTCCCCGATCGTAAATGCAAAGATCGTAGAATCATGATGAACCATAAAATACTTTCCGCCTCGCTTCAGATCCCAGTTTTCTCTTAAAGCCACTTCCTCAAATCCAGCCTCCTCAAGCTGCTTCTTTGTCTCCAACACCGTATGGAACTGCGATGTTGCACTTTTTGTCAATTTCAGTAATTTATCCACATATTTGTTCTGTTCCATCTCTATTTTCCTCCTTTTTCTGCACAGATGATCCTCTGTATGTGCATCTTTCTGACGCGGATCATCTATGACTCTTCCGACATCCATACGGATGTCTTCCGCAATACTTTAATCATACTGGCAATTTCTTTAAAAGTCAAATCTCTGGTAGCTTTTTTCTTCAATTATGTTATACTGTTAGTGATGCCGGACACTGCTTTGTTTCCGGCAAAATTTTACAAAGGAGACACCTGCACATGAACCTAAACAATTTTACGACAGAGCCTATTTCCAAGCTCTTTTTCCGTTACCTTGTTCCATCGATCTGCGGTACAATGGTAACGTCTATTTATGTGTTGGCAGACACTATTATTATCGGCAAAGGAATCGGAACGGACGCGATGGCAGCATTAAATATTGCCCTCCCCGTCTACAATCTTTTCTTTGGCACCGGTCTCCTGTTCGGTGTTGGCGGATCTGTCATGATGTCCATCTGCCGCGGGCACGGGGAACATTCAAAAGGAAATGCCTATTTTTCTCTTTCCTTTCTGTTAAATGTTCTTGCCTGCATCATCTATATGATCATCTGCAACACTTTTACAAAAGAGATTGCCCTCTTTCTCGGAGCAACCGATGTCACACTGCCTTATGTGATGGACTATCTTCCTTATATTACATGGAGTCTTCCGGTCTTTGCTTTTTCTTCGTTTCTGCAAACCTTTATCCGAAATGATGGGGCGCCAAAACTTGCAATGACCGCTGTTGTTTCCGGAGGAATTTTTAATGTCATCTTTGACTATATTCTTGTATATCCATGCCAGATGGGAATGGCAGGAGCTGCGATTGCCACTGTGTGCGGCTCTATTCTGACCGTGTTGATCTTGCTGATCCATTTTTTCGGAAAACACAATCACTTACATTTCTGTTTTTCAGAAATCCGAAGTTCTTTCGGTTCCGATATTTTCAAAAGTGGATTTGCCAGCTTTCTGATCGACCTGTCTTCAGGAATCGTAATTTTTTTCTTCAACCAACAGCTGCTGCGCTATCAGGGAGATCTCGGTGTCAGTGTCTATGGTATTATTTCCAACACTGCAATTGTTGTGACCTGCCTCTCAAACGGAATCTGTCAGGCAGCACAGCCGATCATCTCTACAAATTTCGGCGCAGGATTCCAGGAACGGATCGATCATGTCCGTAAATTAGGACTGCGCACAGCACTGTTCATCTGTGCTATACCAACACTGCTTGGTCTTACTGTCCCGAATCTGTTTACTTACATTTTCCTGAATCCAGATTCACAAGTACTTGCTCTGGCGCCGGCTGCTGTTCGCCTTTACTTTATCGGATTTTTGATCACTGGAGTGAACATGTTTCTCATCGGTTACTTCCAGTCAACGATAAGACCGGTTTATGCTCTCACACTCTGCCTGATGCGTGGATGTGTCTTAAGTATTATTTTTGTGAAAATTCTACCGATCTTTTTAGGTCTGAACGGAATCTGGATTTCTGTCCCGCTTGCCGAACTATTCACATTACTTACTGGAATCCTGTTGTTGAAAAAATCGATGGCTAGGAAAACAATTTAATACCTTCTGCTTTTTGAGGCAGATACTACCTAAAACACAAATTTACTCAGGAGGTGATTTTATTTTATGATCGCACTACATATGCTGGAAGTCCGGGATTGCATGAGCAAACTGCTCCTCTCGGACATCTTCGATGCCTTCCTTTTTATAGAAGGAGACATTACAACCTTTAATACATTCCACCTCGATGGATACTTGAAAAAAGATTTTTTTGATACCGAAGAAGCCCTCTCCCGCTTCTCTTCCCGTGAGTACTCCCTGTGGAAAGAAGTGCGTACACTCTGTTACACTATCATCAAAGGGAAAAAGACACCGCTCGGATTTAAATTTGTTTTCTGCCTTTCGGGCGAAAATACTTCTCGTCTTCTTGTACAGGAAGGACTTTCATTTTCTCCAGAAGATGTCCGCGGACTTTACCTGAACTTATCCTTTGACGGCAGTACACTCCACTGTGTAACCGGAACTTCCATGAATACGTTTACGATGGACAAATCACTCGAACATGCCTGGGATACGATGGTACAGCGATTTTTCAAACAAAAACAAATGCCATTTGAAGTGCTGTAACACAGCAGTCAAAAAACTGTACCTGCTTCCCATATCTATTTTCGTCATTTTATAAAAACTTTATCTTTTTTATACTTTTATTAGCACTCTTCTTCAAAGAGTGCTAATTTTCTATTGACATTTCAATTTGCCAGTATTAATATGTAGTTATCGCGGGAATTTCCCGGAATCGAACATAGCTATCAAATGAAAATCATAAAAAAGGAGTGTTATACATGGCAGCAAAACATGGTAATCTTTCTATTCACAGTGAGAACATTTTTCCAATTATAAAGAAATGGATGTATTCCGATCACGATATTTTCTTTCGTGAGCTGATTTCCAACGGATGTGATGCGATCACAAAACTAAAAAAACTGGAAGTCATGGGCGAATATACTTTCCCGGATGACTATAAAGCCAATATTCAGGTAATTGTAAATCCAGAAGAAAAAACCTTAAAATTCATCGACAACGGTATTGGTATGACTGCTGATGAAGTCGAAGAATATATCACACAGATTGCATTCTCCGGCGCAACAGAGTTTTTAGAAAAGTACAAAGATAAGACAAATGAAGATCAGATTATCGGACATTTCGGTCTTGGGTTCTACTCTGCTTTTATGGTAGCAGACGAAGTGCACATCGACACACTTTCCTATAAGGAAGGGGCTGCACCAGTACACTGGACATGCGATGGTGGAACCGAATACGATCTGACAGATGGCAATAAAACAACAGTCGGCACAGAGATTACACTGTTCTTAAACGAAGACAGCCTTGCATTTGCAAATGAATACCGTGCCCGTGAAGTTATCGAAAAATACTGCTCTTTCATGCCGGTAGAGATTTTCTTATCCAACGCAAATGCAGAGCAGGAATATGAGACTATTTTAGAAGAAGAATTAAAAGAAGACGATGTCATCGTAGAACGGATCCACGAAGAAGCCAAAATGGAAGAAAAAGAAAATGAAAACGGCGAGAAAGAAATGGTAGAAGTTTCCCCTGCTGTTGACAAAGTAAAGATCAACAAACGTCCGGTTTCTTTAAGTGATACAACTCCGCTTTGGACCAAACATCCAAATGATTGTACAAAAGAAGACTACATCGAATTCTACCGTAAAGTATTCATGGATTACAAGGAACCTTTATTCTGGATCCACTTAAATATGGATTATCCATTTAACTTAAAAGGTATCCTCTACTTCCCGAAGATCAACACAGAGTACGAATCCATTGAGGGTACGATCAAATTATATAACAACCAGGTATTTATCGCAGACAACATCAAAGAAGTCATTCCAGAATTCTTAATGCTGTTAAAAGGTGTGATCGACTGTCCGGATCTTCCTCTGAATGTGTCAAGAAGCGCACTGCAAAATGACGGATTTGTACACAAGATTTCTGATTATATTTCAAAGAAAGTCGCAGATAAATTAAGCGGAATGTGCAAGACAGACAAAGAATCCTACATCAAGTACTGGGATGATATCAGTCCATTTATTAAATTCGGCTGCTTAAAAGACGAGAAATTCTGCGATAAGATGAGCGACTACATTCTTTTCAAAAACATTGACCATGACTACCTCACTTTAAAAGAATGTATTGAGAAAAACAGCCCTGCAAAAGAAGTGGCAGAGGAAACACCTTCCACAGAAACCGCAGAGGAAAATACTTCTGATCACTCTGACAACGATGCAGATGCAAAAGAACCTGAGAAAGTGACTATCTACTATGTAACTGATGAGCAACAGCAGAGCCAGTACATCAATATGTTCAAGGAAGAAGGTCTTGACGCGGTACTCCTGACTCACAATATTGACTCTCCATTCATTACACAGCTAGAACAGCGTAATGAAAATGTCCAGTTCCAGCGTATTGATGCAGATTTGACTGACCATTTCAAAGAAGAGGTTGCCAAAGAAGAGGAAGAAGCCTTTAAGTCAAACACTGAAACACTGACAGACATCTTCCGCAAGGCACTGAATAACGAAAAACTGGAAGTCAAAGTGGAAAAACTGAAAAATGAAAATGTCGCTTCTATGGTGACACTTTCTGAACAGTCTCGTCGTATGCAGGAAATGATGAAAATGTACAACATGTACGGTATGGATGCTGGCATGTTCAGCACAGATGTGACCCTCGTGTTAAACGCAAACCATCCACTGGTACAATATGTCTTAAATAATAAAGACGGAGAACATGTAAATCTGTTCTGCCAGCAGTTATTTGATCTTGCAATGCTGAGCAACAAGCCGTTAAATCCAGAAGAGATGACAGCATTCATCAGCAGAAGCAATGAAATTATGATGTTGCTTACAAAATAGAAAGCAAGTCCAAATACCATAAAAAATAGCGCCGCTCATAGAGTGAGGCGCTATTTTTTATAGTGCTCGTTGCCCAGACAAGTTAATTTCCTTTAAGGTATCTTTCTACATCCCTTCCCTTTCACTGCATCTTTCCCATATTTTCTTGCTGCATAAATATATGCTAAAAGATTTTCTTTTGGGGTTCCTAAAGGAATTTGACAGCCAGCACTCAACAAGTATCCTTTAGGGCTATTCGCAGCCTTTTCAATACATTCTTTCACACTTTGTATTACCGAAAATATATCTCCATTTTTCAATACATCTACCGGAGGAACATTTCCTGATATTGCCATTTCTCCACCTAAATGTAATTTCAATTCGAAAAGATCCTCACAATTATCCACACTAAAAGCTGAAAAACCAATTTCTTTTAAATCATCCCATACTTTTCTACTTTTTCCACAAATATGAATCGAAGGACTCTTTCCCATATAACTTTTTGCCCATACCACCAATTCTTTTAAATACGGTTTAGAAAAATTTTCAAAATGCTTTTTTCCTATCAAATTCATAGAGGAAGCTGGATCTGCAATGCTGCATACACATCCAAATTCATCGTATACAACCTTCATCCAGGCCTTTATGCACTCTAAACTAAACTGTAACAAATGATGCATCTCTTCAGGCTGTTTTTTTAAGTCTCTTAAAAACATTCCTGCCTCTCTTAAAGATAACGCACATGTCATAGGACCACAAACACCACTTTTTAAAATATCATAATCTCCAAATTGCTTTTGTAGCTGCTCCATCATTTTGAGCATTATAGGCATTTTCCCATCAGTATAAGGGTTGATAACCTGCATGTTCTCTAGCATTTTATAATCTGAAATTAACGGCTCTTCAATTAAATACATATTATTTTTCGGATATTTCATGCTAGCTCCTAATGCCTCGGCAATTCCCTTTAAACGTGGTCCTATACTCATGCATCCAATTCCAAAATCATCCACCATCTTTTTTTCCAGGGCAATCACCGTTTCTATATCCGTATATGTCTTTCGAATATCCACCCCATACAATTCGGCCGCCGCTTCTGTACCAATCAAAGAATATGGAATATGGTCTACTTCTTTCCCCATTCCATATAGAACACTCCGTTCTCTTGGAGTCAGCATTTCCTTTGGTATCTCTTTTATCTGCTCCATAAATTTTCTCCACTATTTCAAATAATCACATAACTTATTTCCTACAAACTGAATGAATTGTACAAGTATAATTAAGATGATAACCGTCCCATACATGATAGAATCATTAAAATTCTGATATCCATACATCAATGCAACCGAGCCTAATCCTCCTGCTCCCACAGCACCCGCCATCGCTGAAAATCCAAGAATAGAAATCATAGCCAACGTAAGATTTTGTGCTAAAAGCGGAAAGGATTCTTTTATAACTACCCAGAATATAATTTGAATATTGGAAGCTCCACAAGCTTTTGCCGCCTCTATTACCTCTTCATCCACACTTTCAAAACTTGTTTCAAATAGTCTTGCCATGAATGGTGCCGATGCGATTGTAAGAGGCACTAAAGCCGCATTTTCACCGATACTTGTTCCAACCAAAAATCGTGTAAATGGAATAATCGAGACCATCAAAATAACAAATGGGAATGACCTGATTACATTGACAATCGTATTTATCACAGTAAATACCCCTACATTAGGATGTAGACCTGACTTCCTTGTCACATATAAAAGTATGGCAATCATGAATCCGAATATTGCCGAAAATATTGTCGCAATTGTAACCATATACAGTGTTGTCTTTACTGCTGGATAGATAATTTGTTCCACCAATTCAACAAAACTATGCCCCATTTTCCTGTACCTCAAACAAAACTTTCTTCTTTTTCAAGTATCGCATAAACTCATCACTGTCCTTGGTTTCAATTTTTAATGTGCCCAAGAACGCAGAACCATCTTTAAAATTTCTGATTCCTCCATCACATATTTCATATGCAATTTTCATCTCACTAGATAGTTCGTAAAAAAACTTCCTATAATTCGATTTGTTTTCTATTAATATTCTGATAAACACCCCTGGCTCAAAAGTAAGTTTTCTTCCAAGCAACTCTCTTAATGGTTCTGAATTTTCCAAAAACAGCTGTTTTACTTCTCCCTTCAATATAATTTTTCCAGCTTGTAAAAGAGCCATCCTGTCACATATTTGTTCTACTACTTCCATTTGATGAGTGACAATAATGATCGTGACTCCCATTTTCTGATTAATCTCTTTTAATAAATTCAAAATGGAAGTAGCTGTTTTCGGATCCAAAGCAGACGTAGCCTCATCGCAGAGCAAAATTTCAGGCTCTGTCACCATTGCCCTTGCAATGGCAACACGCTGTTTTTGCCCACCAGATAACTGTCTCGGTCTACTTTCTATTTTGTCTTCTAGTCCTACTAACCGAACCATTTTTCTTACCTGCTCATCCGTTTCCACCGAATTCTTTTTCCATACTTTCATAGGAAAAGCCACATTTTCATACACATTACACCGTTCCAGTAATGAAAAGTTTTGAAAAATCATCCCAATATTTTTTCTAAAATTTCTTAATTGCGCTTTTCCTAATTTCTGTACTTCAATCCCCTGTACTTTAAGACTTCCTCCATCATAAGGTACCAACCCATTGATACATCTTAAAAGTGTCGATTTTCCGGCACCACTCAAGCCAACCAACCCAAAAATTTCACCTTTTTTAATCTCCAGGTCAATATTTTCCAATACTTGAAGTTTACCGTATTTCTTTTCTAATCCCGAAACTTCTATCATATTCTCTTGTCCATTCGTTTAGTCAAAATATACATAACTTCCTTGATAGTATTCATCGATTTTCTTTTTCGTATCTTCTGTTCGAAATGCTTTTAAAAACGGCTCAACCCACTCTGCATTCTCATCCTCCTCTCTGACAACAAGACCTATTGCAAATTTAGAATTATCTTTTTCAATGGCAATATATGATGTAGGATCCTTTTCTGCGAGAAACATAGATGTTCCCTGATTAAAGCACCCATCCAAATCCGTAAGTCCTTGATTCAATCCACCAGTATCTAACGGAACCAACTCAAGATTTCTTGGATTTTCTTTAATATCCAACAAAGTGTACATTCCATTATTAGAAGGTTCCCCCAAAGTAAATAATCCTGCCTCTTCTCCTAATACCAGCGCCCTATGCTGATTACTTGCATCCTGGAAAATACCTATTTTAGCATTTTCAGGAATTTCTTCCACAGAATTCCATTTTTCTGAATATAATGCAGTAAACCCACCAAATAACGGTTCTACAAATTTTAATTTTGTTCCATTATCGTTATTAAAGGAATCTAAAAATGGCTTATGTTGATAAAGATTTCCATCCAAAGACCCTTCATCTAATGCCACATTTGGCTGCTTAATGTCATCAAATGCTACTACTTCTAATTTGTATCCTTCCTTTTCTAAACTGTCTTCCATAGCATGAACAACTTCTATCACATTTGGTGATGCCCCAATCTTTAAAGTTGTTACTTCTTTTTTCTCCTCTTTCTTTTCTTCCTTCCCACTGCATCCTGTCAAACCTATACTGAAGATACATACAGTAGCAAGCAAAATGCTCATCATTCTTTTTTTCATTCTTTTTTCCTCCTCAAAATTCGATAGTATATATCCTTTTTAAGTATAGGGAATTATATTATATATTTCAACACTTTTATATAATTCAGTTATATATTTCGACATTTTCTATAATTGTATGCTTTTATAGTTTTTTTCTATTATCTTGTTCCATCTACCTTCTCATAAAATAGAATTCAATTCCTCATTTCATTCTATTTCCATACTTTAATTCTTTGTTTTTCAACTTTCTATAGATTATAATTCTAAAGACAGGTATTTTGCATGGAACTCCAGTATAGAGAAAATCTGGAAATCATTTTCAGTCAGATGTGGTTTTTCTAATAGACGATAACATACATTTTTACAAAGGAGATTTAGAGCAATGGATCATTTCACATTATTTTACAAACGACTGACACAACTACGAAACAAACAGGGAATCTCGGCAAGGGACATGAGCCTGTCACTCGGGCAGAGCGAAAGTTATATCAATAAAATCGAAAACGGAAAAGCGCTTCCTTCCATGAGTGCTTTCTTTTATATCTGTGATTTTCTGAAAATTCATCCGAGAGATTTTTTCGATGAATCTGATAAAAATCCTGCAACTTCTCAGGAACTTACACAAAAATTCATGAACCTGACAAGCAAACAGCAAGAACATCTTCTCTTTCTAATCGATGATCTTTTGACAAAAGATGAATAAATTCACAAATGTGCGATGCATCTTTTGCCATTTCATGTTATAATCGCTATATGTGATATGGATAAAGGAGAATATTTTCAATGGATGATTTAAGAATTTTACCGGTAACAAATGAAGAACTTATTTTAAATGTGGCAACAATGGCGGAAGAAATCTGGCATGAATATTTTCCAGCTCTGATCAGCGAAGAGCAGATTGATTATATGCTTGAGAAATTTCTTTCTTTTGACTCTATTTTTGAGCAGATCCAAAATGGATATGAATATTTTCTGCTGATTCACGATTATACATTCGCAGGTTTTGCTGGGGTACATGAAGAAAATGGAAGTCTTTTCCTCAGCAAGCTTTACATTCACAAAGATTTTCGTGGAAATGGCATCAGTTCTAAAGTTATGAAAAATTTGATAGAGCTTTGTAAAGTCCGTTCTCTTGATAAAATCTGGCTGACCTGTAACCGTGGCAATGAGTCTGCTCTCGCCATCTATAAACACTTTGGATTCATTCAGACACGAGAACAAGTCAGCGATATCGGCGGCGGGTTTGTAATGGATGATTATATCCTAGAATATCCTGTTAAATAGCAGGATTCATTAACAGAAAAGCTGCCTGCAACTACGGAACGTTTCCCATGCTGCAGGCAGCTTTTTAATATTTCGAGAACAGTCCTACTATTTGCCGGAAACACTGTCCTCTCTTGTATTCACTGTTATTTCATCGGTACCACGGCACCTTCATAAGTGTCTGTGATAAATTTTCCAATCTCTTCACTCTGAAGTACTTCCACAAGTGCTTTGATCTTCTCACTATCTTTGTTTTCCTTTTTCACTGCAATAATGTTCGCATAAGTCTGAGCAGCCTCAGAATCGGCCTCTTCTTTTGCAATTGCATCTGTCTGCACATTAAATCCTGCATCCAGCGCATAATTTCCATTTAATACGACAAAATCCAGCTCCTCTACCACTCTCGCGATCTGTGCGGCATCCAGCTCTACAATCTCAATGTTATGAGGATTTTCTTCCACATCTTTCTTAGTTGCATTCAATCCCGCATCTTCCTTCAATGTGATGATTCCATTTTCTTCCAGAAGCAGAAGCGCTCTCGCCTCGTTTGTCGCATCATTTGGAACAGCAATCTTTGCTCCGTCCTTTATATTCTCAAGGTCTTCGGATGCTCCTGGATAAATTCCCAGCGGCTCATAATGAATCTTTGCAGCACTTACCAGATCCGATCCCTTCTCTTCATTAAAATTATCCAAATACGGCTGGTGCTGGAAATAATTTGCATCAAACTCTCCCTCATCCACAACAACATTCTGCTGCGGATAATCATCAAATTCCTTGATTTCCAGTGTATATCCTTTCTCTTTTAAAAGATCCTTTGCCGCCTCTAAAATTTCAGCATGTGGTGTCGGGGAAGCCGCCACCGTGATTGTCTTATCATCTGCCTTGTTTTCTTTTCCTCCACATGCAGTCAATCCAACTGCAAGCACAGCAGCTGCTCCTGCTGCCAATATTCTCTTTGCATTTCTATTCTTCATGTCCTTATCCTCTCACTCTCTTATCTGTCCGTTTGGAAATCTGCATTCCGACTTCCTGTAAAATCTGCACGATCAATACAAGTACAATGACTGTGATCAACATGATGTCTGTCTGATATCGATGGTATCCGTATCGAATCGCAATATCACCCAGTCCACCTCCGGCAACAACTCCTGCCATTGCAGAATACCCGAGGATCGTTGAAAGTGCGATTGTACATCCTACGATCAATGATGTCTTCGCCTCCGGGATCAATACTTTCACAATGATTTTAAGCGGGGAAGCTCCCATACTTAATGCAGCCTCCACAACACCGTGTTCTACTTCCAACAAAGAAGATTCGATCATACGCGCAATAAATGGTGCCGCTGCAATAACGAGCGGGACAATTGTAGCGGTAGATCCATAACTTTTTCCGACGATCAGTTTTGTCAGAGGGGTCACTGCAATCAACAAGATCAAAAATGGAATAGATCTTAAAATATTTACAAAAATATCCAAAATCCGATTCACCGCCGGCATTGGTTTTAAGCCATCCTTTCTTGTCACGATCAGAGCAATTCCCATCGGAAATCCAATCACATACGCAAGTGCCGTTGATACCAGTGTCATGTAGAGTGTATCAACCGAACCTTCCGCGAGCATTTTAATGAGTTCCTGTGTTTCCATGTGCGGTGACCTCCTCTACAATAATATTTCTCTCTTCCAGATAATGAATTGCCTGCTGCGCTTTCACATCCTCATCTGGCATCTGTAAGATCATCTGACCATATGCTTTCCCATCGATATTCTTCATATCCGCCCCCATAATATTGACGCGGACTCTGCAATTCAAGATCATATCCGCAATGGCAGGTTCAAACGAAGAATTTCCGTCAAATACAACACGGACATATCTCTTTCCGCCTACCTCAAGCTGATTTGCTTCTTCCTTATATACAAGTTGCTTTGCAATCTCTGTCTGTGGCTTGGAAAATACATCTGTCGCACTTCCTGTCTCCACAAGTTTTCCCGCATCAACGATTGCAACCTGGTTACAGATTTCTTCTACAACCGCCATCTCATGGGTAATGATCACAATTGTAATCTTAAATTTCTGGTTGATCTCCTTTAACAGTGCAAGGATTGCCTTTGTTGTCGTCGGATCGAGTGCACTTGTTGCTTCATCGCAGAGTAAAATCTTTGGATTTGTCGCAAGCGCGCGGGCAATCGCCACTCTCTGCTTCTGTCCTCCTGACAGCTGTGATGGATAAGACTTCGCCTTATCGCTTAATCCTACAATCTCTAACAACTCTTCTGCACGCTTTCTTGCATCCGCTTTTTTCACTCCTGCAATTTCCAGCGGAAAACAAATATTATCCAGCACATTTCGCTGCATCAGAAGATTAAAATTCTGAAAAATCATCCCGATTTCCTGCCTCTGTCTCCGCAGTTCCTTCTGATTCATTTTCCCAAGATCGCGTCCTGCAATGCGTACTTCTCCCTCTGTCGGTACTTCCAGATAATTGATACACCGGACAAGCGTACTTTTTCCCGCACCACTCAGACCGATAATGCCAAAAATATCTCCTTCCTGGATTGCGAGATTAATCTGATTCAGCGCCTGAAACGGACCATTTTTTGTATAGAATGTCTTGCTGACATTTTTAAATTCTACAATCGGATTCATCCTGCTCCTCCTCATAAAAAATAAATAATGATGCTGCAAATGCCTGCATATCAGCATCTTCCTGTATGTTTTACAAACATACGTCTTATTTTATTGGCTGGAAAGATATTTGTCAAGCAATGTCTGAGTTTATCCCAGAGTTTCCCTTCTTTTCCCTATCTGCAAGTTTCTGTTCTATTTCTATTCTTCTGTATCAATATATTCATAAGCTGATGCATAATCTTCTGACACGATCACTTCACTTGGAACAAGCCGTACGCCCACTCCTTTGGAATAGATGACCGTATCCTCTGGAAGTACAATATTGCAGCAATGAAGTCCTCCAACCTCACTCAGTCTGTCTTCTACAAACACAACTTCCGTATAGGCATCATACTCTTTTCTCGCCTCCTCGGTAACTGTGCCGGGAACCAGCCACGCAAACGTCCCATATTCGCTCTCTTTTGTCCCTTCATAATACAAATTATAAACTCCCGCTTCAAAGTCTTTTCCTGCCCTCAGCTTCTCCCCTGCTTTCAGATGCACTTGTTCGGTCAGTGGATTTTTGATTCCAGTCATTTCCTCTATCTGTGCATTTTCTGATGAAAAGCGAAGCCGTACTCCAGAAGATAGGATCTTTACTGTCGCTCCCGCAAATAACCTCACATCCTCACACTCTGTAATAAAATCTGTTCCCGCTTCATACTCTTCTGAAAAAAACTCATAGATATAGATGTTATGTTCCATGTCCAATACCTGCATTCCGCCATACCCTTCCATCAATTCTATGGTATATTTTCCTTCCGGAATATGCACCCCGACAACATACTCCCCTTGTACCAGCTGATTTTCATAAAATGCGCCCTTTTCTTTCAGAACTGCATCAGTCTGTGCATATGGATCAGACTCATCTTTCACTTGATAATTTCTTTCCATAAAAAATTCCTGAATTTCTCCTACAAGCGAGGAGACTATATTAATCAGAAATAAAAAAAGAACGATCCCCGCAAATATCTTTGGACCTTTTTTCCCGGAAGTTTTCTTTTCTGCCTGGACAATCGTAGAAGATTTCGCCTTCTGTAACTCTGTTTTCTTCCCAGTCTTTTCTTTTGGAATTTGAACCTTTCCTCTCTCGTTCGTTTCGTTCCCCCAATGCGGTGTCCCATTTCGGGTCTGATATCTACTGTCTGACTTTCTGTTATCCAGTCCACATTCCTGACAAATTCCATTAACCAGCTTCCCACCACAAAGCGTACATCTTTTTCTTCTCATCCGTTCCCTCCTCTTCATCCGCTTCTATCCATTTTCTCTATTTTTTATCATCCTTAAGTTTTTTCATAGTACTATTTTTGATTTTCTCTAACAGTATTTCTTTTTCGTCCGGCAGAGTTCCCAATAACTTTATAATATTTGTGGCATGTGTCGTATCAAATTCAGTTCTTTTTTTCACATCAAGATTTTCTAAAAGAATTCTCACCTCGGATATTTTTTCTTTGATACCAGCCTGCACAAACATCCCTTCCTGTTCCATCTTTGCAAGTTCTGTACTTGCAAATACTGTTAAATTCATAGTAATGATCTTACTTGCCGAAAACTTATTTAACATCTCTGCAGTCTTTTTTGCGTTCTCTTCTGAATTTCCTTCCCCTGCAATCCCATACATGACAATCGCATTGAATGGCAGTCTTGCTTCATTTAATTTTTTCCCTACAGCAATCGCTGTTTTTACGGTATGTCCCTTTCGGATGCTCTTCAAAACTTCATCGCTTCCCGATTCAAACCCTATATATAGAAGTCTAAGCCCTGCCGCATGAAGCTGTTTCAGTTCTTCCACAGTATAATTGTTTATTGTTCGGACAGCTGCATACATAGCCACACATCCGCAGTACGGATAATACTTTTGAATCAGTTTTAAAATACGCATCATTTTTTCATATCCAACAGAAAGAGGATCTGCTCCTGTCAAAAATACACGTTCGGTATAAGTTTCTCCATTCATCAATTCAAATTCGATCTCCTGAAGCGTCACCTCTTCATATGTTTCCTCTTTGTACATGGAACAAAATGCACACTGATTAAATGAACAGCCTCGTGTTACGGGAACTAAAACAGTTGTGATTTCTGTTTGTGGATAAAAAATATTTCTAGATTCACTCATACTACATCCTCCTCTTTTTATAAGCCAAACGGAAACTTTTGTTAATAAAATTATACTTCCTTCTGAAAAAAAATGGAAGCGCGTCTTGACAGCAAAAAAATACCGGAAATCTTATCAACAAAGATTCCCGGTATGGATATAAAAAAATCGGAGTGACAAGATTTGAACTTGCGACCTCTACGTCCCGAACGTAGCGCTCTACCAAGCTGAGCCACACTCCGAAAATAAAAACTTCACTGTATTCAATGAAGTTTAAACTACGGAAAAGGGATTCGAACCCCTACTAACAGAGTCAGAGTCTGCTGTGCTACCATTACACCATTCCGCATTATTCTTTATTATTTTTTTGTGTTTGTTTTGTGTCCCTCACTCAACAAAACCTATTATAGCAGATTTACAGAAAAAGTCAACACCTTTTTTGAAATTTTTTTATTTTTTTAATTTTTTTCATTTTGTATATTTTTCAACGGATTTTGGCACTTTCCCTTCCCACTAAAAACTCGAAGCTCCAGGTCGTTTGATAGCCGGGATCTTGTACTGCAAGATCCCGCCTCCGAATTGCTATTCATAAAGTTCTCCATCAAATACAACCGTCGCCGGTCCGGTCATATATACGACATTTTTTTCTCTGTCCCACTCAATCTTCAGATTGCCTCCAAGCAGCTGCACAGTCACACAGTCCTCTGTAAGACCATTTACCATACTTGCCACAGCCACCGCACATGCTCCCGTTCCACATGCCAGCGTCTCTCCAGATCCCCGTTCCCATACACGCATCTCTACAGTCTCGCGATCAAGCACGCGGGCAAACTCGGTATTCACTCGATTCGGAAAACATGGGTGATGCTCAAACTTTGGTCCAATTTTTTCGATCTCCATATTTTGGATATCATCCAGATATACGACTGCATGCGGATTGCCCATTGAGACACAGGTCATCCGATACTCGTCCCCATCCACACTGATCGGAACATTTACCGCATGATCCCCTTCTACTTTTACCGGAATCTGCTCTGGCACAAAAATCGGGGATCCCATATCCACTTTTACAAGTGCAACTTTCCCCTCTTCTACCGTCAGACTTAAATGTTTGATCCCTCCAAGTGTCTCTACAGATATTTCTTTCTGATCTGTCAGGCCATAATCATAGACGTATTTTCCAACACAGCGAATCCCATTTCCACACATTTCACCTCTGGATCCATCCGCATTATACATCTTCATCTCAAAATCCGCACATTCAGACGGACAGATTAAAATCAATCCATCCGATCCCACTCCAAAATGTCTGTCACTGACTCTTCGTGCCATTTCCGAAGGCGATTCTACTTTTTCCTTCAGACAGTTTACATAGACATAATCGTTTCCTAATCCTTGCATTTTTGTAAATTTCATCTGCATTTCCTCTCTTTTCTCTTTTATTTTTCTGATGGACGCTCTTCCATCATCTCTAATATCATCTGCGCTGTCTCTGTCAGGCTGTTCCCACTCTCCATACTGTATTTTTGTAAATATCGGTGTGCCTCTGCTTCTGACATTTCTTTCTTTTCCATCAGCTGCGCCTTTGCTCTGGAAATAATCTGATTCTGTCTCTCATTTCGTTCACTCTTTCTGCCGCGCCTTTTTCTTCTCTGCCACTCAAATATTTCTTCCATAGCCCGCACTTGCTCTAACAATTCCTGCACTTTCAGAGGCAAAGAAAGCGTCCTGATATGTGCCGTTTCCTCCACCGGATACCTTCCTGTTGTAAGCACCAGCATCTCAAACGACTGCGGCAAATCCGCTCGTAATTCTCCATACATCATATCTTTGAGCTGGCAGGAACAAATGACGATCCCCTCCTCCAGAACATCCGCATAGTTTAATATCTGCACGCCGGAAGTGCAGACTCCGATGACATCAAATCCATTTCGGACAAGCAGATTCCAAATCTGTATTCCGGTCTCCCTTTTCGGAATTGCCACTATGATCCTGCTCACGCTCACCCCTCCCTGCATCTTTTCGTTTGACAGAATAGCTTCCTATATCCGATACAAATATTGTTCCAGCTCCCACGCAGTCACCTGTGCACAGTATTCCCGGTATTCTTTCTTCTTCGTCTGAATATATTTTTGCGATAATTCTTTCCCGATCACACTTTGCATCAGTTCATCTTGCTCAAACGCTTCCACCGCCTCCAAAAGGCTCTTCGGAAGCCTGCATGTTTCTTCCAGTTTCTGACTCCGTCCCCTGTATTCCTGTTCGTCGATGCAGGATGGCGGAAGGATTTTCCTCTCAATTCCATCCATTCCTGCCGCCAGGCAGACTGCGAGTGCCAGATATGGATTCGCGGATGCATCCGGACTCCTTAACTCTATCCATTTTTTTCCTTCTTTCTCAAATGGAATGCGAATCAGAGCACTTTTCTTCTTGACTGACCAGTTTGCATAAATCGGCGCATCAAATCCCGGTATCAGCCTTTTATACGAATTGACGATCGGATTGGTAAACAGAGACACTGCGCCGATGTGTTTCATTAATCCTCCGATAAAATAATAGGCTTCTCTGCTTAATCCATAAGAATCCTTCTCATCGAAAAATAGATTTCTTCCCTCCTTCTGAAGTGTCAAATTCAAGTGCATCCCCGAGCCGGCGCTCTCACTTTTCGGCTTCGGCATAAATGTTGCATGCAGTCCATGCTTTTTCGCAATAGTCCGCACAACCATCTTAAATGTCAGAATATCATCTGCCGCAGACAGTGCCTCACTGTGCCGAAAAACGATCTCATGCTGTGCCGGAGCCACTTCATGGTGGGAAGACTCAATCACAAATCCCATCTCTTCCAGTGTCAGTACGATATCTCTCCTTGTATTTTCTCCAAAATCCATCGGATCGATGTCAAAATATCCTGCACACTCATGTGTTACTGTCGTCGGATTTCCTTCTTCATCCATGTGGAAGAGGAAAAACTCACACTCACTTCCAACTTCCATCGTGTATCCTTTCTCTTGCGCCCGCTTGATCGTCCGCTTTAAAATCTGGCGGGAATCGCTCTCAAATGGTGTCCCATCACACTTATAGACATCACAGAGCAACCTGGCAACTTTCCCCTGCTGTGGCCGCCATGGAAATATTTCAAACGTAGATGGATCAGGGTGTAAATACATATCCTCTTCCTCCAACCAGATAAATCCTTCCATACAGGATCCATCAAATGTACATGCGTGCTCCAAAGCCTTTGGAAGCTGACTTGCTGTGATTGCTATATTTTTCAATGTTCCTAACATATCTGTGAACTGAAGGCGGATAAACTCTACATCCTCCTCTTCCACAATTTGTATAATATCGTCCTTCGTATATGTTCTCATAACTTCCTCCCCGACAAAACCGAGTTTTCTGCTGCTACTTTTATGCAATCCAGAAAGAGGGCGTTCCTGCACGGAAAACGCCCTCGTCTGTTTTTTATCATAACAATCCCTATTTTATTTGTCAACGAAATCACCGCTATTTTGTGACTGCTTTTGACAATTCATCAATTCTTCTAAGCTCTTCTTCACTGAACTCTGTTTTTTCAACGATTTTTACATTCTCCCGAATCTGTTCCGGCTTGGATGCGCCAATCAGGACACTTGTCACATCTCCATCGCGAAGCACCCAGGACAGAGCCATCTGTGCCAGTGTCTGTCCACGCTCTTTTGCGACTTCATTCAACGCCTCCAACTGCTCTAACCGTTCTTTTGTGACTGCACTCTCCTTTAAGAATCTTCCGCTTTTCCGAATACGGCTGTCTTCCGGAATTCCGTGCAAGTACCTGTCGGAGAGCAGTCCCTGTGCCAACGGACTGAATGCGATCAGTCCGCAGCCACTCTTGTTCGCAAATGTTTTCAGGCCATCATTTTCAATCCACCGATCCAGGATCGAATAGCGAATCTGGTTGATCACGAAAGGACATTTTAATTCCTTTAAAATCTCCATCGCCTGCATCGTATGTTCCAGATCATAGTTCGAAATTCCCGCATACAAGGCCTTTCCCTGCTTCACTGCCGCATCAAGCGCCATCATACTCTCCTCCACAGGCGTCTCTGGGTCTACACAGTGATGATAGAAAATATCTACATACTCCAGCCCCATGCGCTGCAGACTCTGATCTAGACTTGCCAGCAGATATTTTCTGCTTCCGCCACTGCCATAAGGGCCCTCCCACATATCATATCCCGCCTTCGTGCTGATGATCATTTCATCACGGTAACTTCCAAGATCTTCTTTTAGGATCTTTCCAAAATTCGTCTCTGCGCTTCCCGGAAGCGGACCATAATTATTTGCCAGATCAAAATGTGTGATTCCAAGATCAAAAGCAGTAAAACACATCTGACGCATCGTCTCAAAATCGTCCATTGTGCCAAAGTTGTGCCAAAGTCCAAGTGACACCGCCGGAAGCTTCAGCCCGCTCTTTCCACATCTGTGATACTTCATCCTATTATATCTCTCTTCATCTGCATGGTATTTCATCGCTGCGTAACCCCTTTCTTGCTACACTTTTTTCTATTTTACTTCTTTCCAAGCTCTTTTGCAACTTTTACGCACGCTTTCATCGCTTCGATGACGCTGCTTCTGAATCCTTTCTCCTCTAGTACGCGCACCGCCTCGATGGTTGTCCCTCCCGGAGAACATACCATATCTTTTAATTCTCCTGGATGTTTTCCTGTCTCCAACACCATTTTCGCGCTCCCATAAACTGCCTGCGCTGCAAATTTATATGCCTGCGCTCTCGGCATTCCATCTGCGACAGCCGCATCTGCCATCGCCTCGATGAATAAAAATACATATGCCGGAGAACTTCCGCTTACAGACACAACAACATCCATCAGCTTCTCACTTAATACTTCTGCTTTTCCAAATCCACTAAATATTTTGCAAATATAAGAAAGTTCTTCCTCTGTCACCAGTTCATTTTTGCAGACACCTGTAATGCCTTCTCCCACAAGCGCCGGTGTGTTTGGCATTGTGCGAACAATCTTCACCGGTTTTCCGAATAATTCCTGCAAATGTTCCAGTGTCTGTCCCGGCGCGATCGTAACGATAATCTGCCCCTCTGACACCACTTCCCGGATTTCTTCAATCACAGCTGCATAAAACTGTGGTTTCACAGACAGAACGACTACCTCTGCTTTCTTTACCACTTCTTGATTATCTGTTGTCACAGCGATTCCAAGCTCCTCTTTCGTCCGCTCCAATCCCGGCTGATAAAGATCGGATGCGATCACATCCTCCGGTAACAGAATCTCGTTCTTCAAAATTCCACCCATCATCGCTTTTGCCATATTTCCGGCACCGATAAACCCTAATTTCTTCTCCATGTTTTCTTTCTCCTTTCACAAAAGCTTTCAAAAGCATCTTTCCTAATTAAATGACTGTTCTGTACGTTCAATAATTTCATCCTGAAGTGCTTTGCTCAAATTGCGGAAGTGATCACTGTAACCTGCTACGCGCACGATCAGATCCTTATACTCTTCCGGATTGTTCTGAGCATCGATCAGCGTCTGTCTATCGATGACATTGAACTGGATATGATGTCCATCCATATTAAAATAACTCCGCACAAGATTTGCCATCTGCGTCAATCCTTCTTCCCCTGCAACAACACTCGGTGTGAATTTTTGATTCAAAAGCGTTCCCCCTGTCCGTACATGATCCATTTTAGATGCAGATTTTACTACCGCTGTCGGACCACAGATATCGGCACCTTTCTCCGGCGAGATTCCCTCTGATACAGGCTTATGTGCAAGTCTTCCGTTCGGGCTTGCTAACATCACTTCACCAAAGTACACATGACAGGTAGTCGGAAGCATATTGATCCTATAAGTACCGCCTTTCATGTTCGGTCTGCCTGTCACTGTATGATAGTAGAAGTCAAAGACTGCCTGCATCACATCGTCTGCATAGTCATCGTCATTTCCATATTTCGGTGTCTTGTTGCGTACAAGATTTGCAATCTTCTCGTATCCTTCAAAGTTGTGTTCCATGGCTTCCATTAACTCTTCCATCGTAAATTTCTTCTCATCGAACACATTGTATTTGATCGCTGTCAGAGAGTCTGTAATCGTACCGATTCCTACCCCCTGCAAATAGTTGATATTATAACGAGCTCCTCCGGCATTATAATCTTTTCCGTTGGAAATGCAGTCGTTTGTGATGACAGATAGAAATGGCGCCGGCATATATTCTGCATAGATCTTCTCAATAATATTGCTTCCTTCCATTTTGATGTCTGCAAAATATTCTACCTGCTTCTTATAAGCCTCAAACAATTCTTCATAAGAATGGAAGTCTGTTGCCTCCCCAGTCTGAAGCCCGAGCTGCTTTTTGCTGACCGGATCAAAACCATTGTGCAGCGTGATCTCGAGAATCTTCGGAAGGTTGAAATATCCTGTCAGAATATATGCTTCATTTCCGAATGCACCAGTCTCCACACATCCACTCGTTCCGCCTCTTCTTGCATCCTCAATAGATTTTCCTGCATTTAGCAATTCCTGTATGATCGCTTCCGTATTATAAAATGCCGGCTGTCCCCATCCTTTTCTAGAAATTTCGCAGGCACGTTTTAGGAACTTCATCGGTGTCTTCTTGCTGATCTGTACATTCGAACTTGGCTGCAAAAGCTTCATTTCATCCATACAATCTAAGATTAGATAGCTGACCTCATTGACTCCATTCTGTCCATCCGGTGTAATCCCTCCGGTATTAATATTTGCAAAATCTGTGTAAGTACTGCTCTCCTTTAATGTGATTCCCACTTTTGGAGGAGCCGGCTGATTGTTAAATTTCACCCAGAGGCATTCTAAAAGTTCCAGCGCTTTCTCATCATCTAAAATGCCTGCCTCTGTATCTTTTTCATAGAATGGATTCAAATGCTGATCCAGTCTTCCCGGACTATACGCATCCCATGGATTTAACTCCGTTGTCACACCAAGATGCACGAACCAGTACATCTGGATCGCCTGCCAGTATGTCTGTGGCGCATGTGCCGGAACCACATCACAATTTGCCGCGATTTGTAGCAGCTCCTGCTTTCTCACTTCATCTTCCTCTTTCTCTGCAAGTTCTCTCGCAAGCGCTGCATAACGTTCTCCAAGGATAATGATTGCATCACAAGCGATCTCCATCGCATTTAACTGTGCACGCTTGTCAAGTGCTTCCTTGTCATTGAGGAAATCCAGACGGTTTCTGCTCTCGATAATATCCTGCTTGTAATCGAGAAATCCTTTTTTGTAGATTTTCTCAGAACCGACTGTATGTCCCGGTCCTCTCTGCTCCATAAACTCTGTAAAAATCCCTGCCTCATAGCACTCTTTCCACTGTCTGCTCATATTTTGAAGAATCTTATGACGGATAGAACGATTCTCCCAGTATGGAATGATCTTTTCCTTCTGAAGTTTTAAGTCTTCCTCTGTTACCTTGAAACTGATCAGATCCCGGTCATTCATCACATGCATGTCCTCCAGTGTATGACAGCAAAGTTCTGGGAATGTCGGTGCCGACTGCGGGCTGTCCCCTTTCTCTCCAACAATCAGTTCTCCTTCATTAATACAAAGTGTCTTATTTGCCATAAAGTGCTTAAATGCCAGTGCCCTCATCTCCGGTACACTGACAGAGCCTTCGTACTTCATGTACGCATCTGTCTCCAGATCGGCACGCTCCATATAAATGTGCGGAACTGCATTGACACTCTGTTCTCTCAGTTTCTGAATTCTTTCGTTCATACCTCTTCTCATAATTAACCTCCGATTTTTGTATTTGCAAATCCATTTTGGATAAATTGTCTCTGGAATGCTTCCATCTGTTCTTTCGGCGGAATCGTAAATGCTTCCCCCTTATATCTGATATCCAGCTTATCATATTTTCCCCCGGCAATATTATGATACGGGAGCAGATTGATCTGGCTGACAGAAATGGATTGTTTCAGAAAAGTAATCATTGCTTCCATCTCTTCTTCCGTGTCATTGACTCCACCGATGACCGGAATACGAATATAAATCCTTGCCCCACGTTCACTGATGAAACGAAGATTTGACAAAATTAATTCATTGTCTTTCCCCATATATTTTTCATGCTTTTCCGGATCCATTGTCTTGATATCATATAAAAATGTATCCACATAAGGCAGCACGCGCTCATAATTCTCCTGCGGTGCATACCCACATGTGTCAATTGCCACATTGTATCCCTTTCTCTTAAGCTTCTTTAATAACTGCTCGATATAGTCCATATCCTGCGCCATGACCTCACCGCCAGATAATGTTACGCCTCCTCCTGACTCCTCATAGAACATACAGTCTTTCTCAATTTCTTTCATCAATTCCGAAATCGTGTATTCCTTCCCCACAATCTCTCGCGCATTATTCACACAATGATCCAGACATTCTCTGCAAAGTTCACATTTTGTCCGGTCCGTACACGCAATTCCATCCCGAACCGTCACTGCATTGTTACTACAGATCTGTTCACATGCATGACACCCGCCGCACCGGTCCGCATGGAACATCAGCTGAGGCGTAAATTTCTGACTTTCTGGATTGTGACACCACCAACACTTTAAATGGCAGCCTTTAAAAAAGACCGTCGTTCGAATTCCATCTCCATCATGTATGGAATATTTCTGAATATTCATAATCTCAGGATATTTCATAATCCCCTCCACCTTTTCTTCCGTCAGGATTCTTCTTTTTATGGCTAAAATTCATCCCTATATTTTCATAAAAATGAAATTTTTATCATTTTTTCATATTATATCACAGTATTTTTATTTTGTCATAAAATTATTTCATATTTTTAATTACTTCTTTCACGAAAAACTTTTTGACTTTTTATAAAATTCATATCTCGTGAATTGATTTTTTCCTGCAAATCCTTTATCATAGAAACAGAAATAAAAAGAAATGGAGCATCCAATGTGAATAAAAGTGCTGTCATCGGATTTCGCATCAAAGAACTGCGAACAGAAAAAAAATATACATTAAAATATCTCAGTGAACAGACCGGTCTTTCCATCGGCTTTTTGTCACAGTTTGAGCGTGGACTGACCAGTATTGCGATTGATTCTTTGGAAAAGATTGCCAAGGTATTGGAAGTTGAACTCTCGTCCTTTTTTGATCTCTCCTCACCACAGGAGACAAAATATGTAGTGCGAAGCTATGAAAAGGAGACTACCCTCGTCAACTCGGAAATCATTGAATATGCATTGACTGACCATCTGACCAGTTTCGATCTGCTTCCGCGCCTTGTAGAGATCATGCCTCCTCTTCCTGAAGAAAAAGAGACTTTGGAACTCTACAATCACACCGGCGAAGAATTCATTTATATTTTAGAAGGAATCCTCACGATGAATATTGATGGTATCACTTATCAGCTTTATCCCGGTGATTCCGTCCACATCCCATCATGCATTCCTCATAACTGGTCCAACAAGACAAATCATATTACAAAAATCCTGACTGTCCACAGTCCAAATCCTCTCAAAAAAGAAGGCTGATCACCTGTCATCTGGGATCTGCCTTCCTTTCACATCTAAATGATATGCTTCCTGATACAGCAGCTGTGAAAGCGGCACCAACCGGAACCCTTCTCTCTCCAGACTTTCAATGAGCTTTGGCAATGCCTCTTTCGTATATTTTGCCTCACTGTTTAGCCGGATGATTGAGCCCTCTTGCAGTTCTTTATCTTCCATCACTGTCCGTAAGATTGTCTTCGCTCCATAATCTTTCCAGTCCATGGAGTCTATATTTCCCATCACAGTAAGATAGCCCCCTTCTTTTGCTGTCAAAATCACTGTATCATTAAATGCACCATAAGGTGGTCGGAAGAACTTCATCTCTTTCCCTGTCAATTCTTTTACTGCCTGATGTGTCTCTTTTAATTCTTTCTCTATCTCCTCTTTTTCAAGCTGTACCATGTTCCGATGTGTCGCCGAATGGTTCCCGATATCGTGCCCTCCTTGAACGATCCTCCGAACATCTTCCGGATACTGTTTCACCCAGTCCCCAGTGACAAAAAAAGCAGCACGAACATTATAATCCTCAAGAATCTCCAGTATGTCCTTTATACTACTGTGATCCCATGCACACTCAAATGTCAGCACTGCCTTCTTCTCTTCTGTTTCCACCGACTGAATCGGTAATTCTTTTCCGTAAACATTGTTGCTTACAGTAATTTCTCCCGGAAGGCAAAATAGCCCACCAATAAACAACAATAAACTTCCCGCAACCAGTAAACTATATGTTCTATTTTTTCTCATACTGGCTCCTTATTTTTTCTTACTATACTATATGTCTATTCTACTCCTGTTATTTCTCTTAAGCTCTCCTATCAAATGTACCATTCGTCATTCAGCACGTTCTCTTTCCTTGCTCCTGCTTTAATTTATTTCCATGAAATACTTCCCACTTCATATACCGATACCACTTCATTCACATAACTCACCGCAAGCTTTAAATGATAGGTACGAGAAAATGGCTTTCCATCTTTCTTCCCTTTGATAACAACATCACAGGTTACATCTCCAATACTTTTCCCGTCATACTCGGTTGCATAAGCATTTTCAATTTTCGCCTCTGCACTTTGCACTTTTACATCGTTTCCCTTATAAAATTTATCTCGATCCTTTTTAACCTTTTCCCTCTGTTTCTCATCTGCAATACTTTGATAAAAACTCTTTTCAATCAATTTTTGATTTTGTTTCCCAACAGAACTATCCGCCAACAGAACTGTTTTTGCCCAGTTTTCAATTCCTTTCTGAATTTTCTTTTCTTCCTCTTCAGATACTTTCTGATTTGTCTTTGGGAGTTTACTATAAAAGAATTTATCCACTTCTTGATTTTCCTCTTTCATTTCTCCTTTCTTACACCCTGCCATTGACATTACAGTCAAACAAAAAAGCACCATTACAATTCCTATTTTTCGAACGATTCTCCTCATAATTTCCTGATCCACTCTTCTTTCTTTTCAAAAAGATTGCCAAAAACGCAGAAGCAGTCTCCGCATTTTTGGCAATACAAGTTACATGTTATTTTATACAGATTGTTGAGAATTATTTTCTTTTCTTCAGCAACGCTACAATAGCTGCAAGCGCTCCTGCTCCTAAAACAGAAAATGCTCCTGCTGCTTGAAGATCATCACCTGTCTTCGGTGTCTTCTTATCTGCATTTGTGTTATTCTTATTTGATTTATTTGGTTTTTGTGTATCTGGCTTATTCGGTTTTTCCTGATCTGGTTTACCCGGTTTTTCTGAATCTGGTTTTTCTGGATTTGGTTTATCTGGATTCTCCGGATCTGGTTTGACATCATTTTTTATTTTTACTACACTAAGCTGTAACGGTGTATCTTTACACTCAGCTACCTGAAAATCTCCAAATTCTGCCAATTCATATCCTTCCGGTACATATTCTACTACTTCTCTGTGTGTGAAGATTCCATCGCCATCTCCATCTACAAAGTAGTCTCC
>PPYF01024552.1_pt1 | contig 130147 bp, 148 predicted proteins | sample 1559871 | NCBI WGS metagenome assembly PPYF01 (sample SAMN08240021, study PRJNA423297) | Human gut metagenome, whole genome shotgun sequencing project.
GAATCAGGATGACGAGTAAGCAAACCTGTACATTTTTAAATGATCAAAAATGTACATTTTGATGTTGACATTTATAGGCGGTTCCTGTTTGAGCTTATCCCGTACTGAAGTTCGGGGTTGCTGCGCCTTTTCGCCCTTGGTATGGCTGCGCTGCTGTTCCTCCCTCACCAGGTCAATAAAGCCGTCCAGCACAGCCGGGTGACTGTTCAACGCATAACCACGGCGAACCGTATCGGAGTTGTAGTTAGGAATTGTCTTAGCCCATTCCTTATTACGGTGGGAATAGCGTCCATCCCAATCCTGAAGCTGGACGGTGTTGGCCAAGACCAACATAACCCGGTCCAAACCATAGGTCTGAATCACACCTTTGGCGGCATCTTGGTTAAGGTACATCCCATCAAAATGTTCCCGCACCGCCGCTTCAATAGCCTCCTTGCATTGGAGATTGGCCCGGTTGGAAGCCCGGTATTGTTCCAGTTCTCCATGCTCAGACGCATAGGCGGCAGTGTGAGAATAAGTCGTCGTTGTCCGCAGTTCCTCTTTGGCTCTGCATACATCATCGGCCCGGTTCTCTATACTATCCCGCACCACATCCATGTGTGCAGTCTCCAGCTTTTCAAAATAGCGGTACACATCGGCCAAGGAAGAGGAAGAATCCAAAAGGGCCTGCGCCTGGGCATCCGTCAGCTCCAATTCTTCCATAGCCATTACAATGTCCTCCCGGACACTGTACTCATAGGCGTGATGTAAAATCTCCTCCGGGGGCTGGCTTTTCAGCCAGTCCCGGTACTGATCCTGCTCGGCAGCCATTTTCTCATAAAGAGCCGCATTCAAATCGTTGGTATTCATGTTATCGCACCTCCTCATGTTGTTTTGATTTCTTTTCAGGGTTACGGGGCGGCATCGGGCGTTTCAGTCCTTCCAGCACCGAAGGCCGCGTACTTTTGGCAACTACGGATTCCGGCTGGGACCGGCTCCTGCCGTCCAGATTCAGCAGCGTGTCCAGCTCCACCAGACGGGCGGATTTTACCCGCAGATCGTCCTCATAAGGGAACGGCTTGCCCATTTCTTCTCTGGCGGCGGCCTGCTGCTGGTAGAGATCATCCAATTTTGCTTTCGTAGACTCCAGACGCTGGGGCATCTGAGAGAGCGCATTGTCAATACGGGTGAGATTGCCGCGCGGGTCTGTACCCAGGGCGGTCCGGTGGGTCATCTGGCCTTTCAGCAGGAGCGTATATTCCTGCCGCCACGCATCAAACGCCACGGACATATCAAAGCCCCGGTAATTGCCAATCTGCACCGGGTCGGAGGTTTTGACCTCTTTGCAGGCATCCAGTAGGGCGGCACCGGCGTTCTCTTTGTCGGTCAGAACATCGCCCCGGACTTCCATACCGATAAAGCCTTCCGTCGGCTGCGGATGAGCTGCCAGGGTTTCCAGATCAGCCTCAAAACCCTTGATAAAACCATTATGCTTTTCAATCTCCTCTGGGAAATATTTCAGCAGCTGGTCCTCCAGCCGATACTGTTTGCTCTGGTGGTCGGCTTTCATCAGCTTCAGTCTGGATACCTCCACATCCAGGTCCATACGCTCCTTAATACGGGGGTCTCCGGCACACAGGGCTTTGATTTCCGCAAAGGACAGGGCGGTTTCATCTACATCGTCGCAGGAGCGCACCGGTGATTTGGAAGTCATAATCTGGCTGATAAATTTCTGCTTATTCTCCACAGTCTGCCACAGGTAGGCATCAAAGGTTCCCTCCGTCACATAGCGGTACACATGGACAAGGGGGTTCTGGTTGCCCTGGCGCTCGATACGGCCTTTGCGCTGGGCAAGGTCTCCCGGCCGCCACGGGCAATCCAAATCATGGAGCGCCACAAGGCGGTCCTGCACATTGGTGCCAGCGCCCATCTTTGCGGTGCTGCCCAGCAGGACGCACACCTGTCCGGTACGGACTTTGGCGAACAGCTCTTTTTTCCTTACTTCGGTATTGGCCTCATGGATGAAAGCAATCTGGTCGGCGGGCATCCCCTGGGTAATCAATTTTTGTCGGATGTCCTCATAGACCGTAAAGGCCCGTTCCGGCTCCGATAGCGGCACAGCTTCCTCCAGCGCATGAAGGGTGGGGTTATCCAGCGCCTTGGCCGCCTTTTTGGACGGGGCTGCCTGGGGCGTGGAGATGTCGCAGAAAACCAGCTGAGTCAGCTTATCCGCCTCGCCATCCCGCCAGATTTGCAGGATATTATCTACACATTGGTTGACCTTGGTTCCGGGTTCGTCCGGGAACAGCTGGTTGATAATCCGCTGGTCCAGCCCCAGCTTGCGGCCATCCGAAGTGATCTTGAGCATATTGTCCACGGATGGGTCAACCGATCCGCTGTGTACTGCGGATGCCCGCTCCGAAAGGGCTTTTACCATCTCCTGCTGGTGTTCGGTAGGCTGGGCTACAATGTTGTGATACTCCACCTCCGGTGTGGGAAGGTTCAGCTGGTCGGCGGTCTTGATGTCCGCCACCTCTTTGAACAGGTTCATCAGCTCAGGCAGGTTAAAGAACTTGGAAAACCGCGTTCGCGCCCGATAGCCGGTGCCTTCCGGTGCCAGCTCCAGCGCCGTGACGGTTTCCCCGAAACGGCTGGCCCAGCAGTCAAAATGGGTCATGCTCAATTCTTGCAGACGGTCATACTGAAGATACCGCTGCATGGTGTAAAGCTCGGTCATACTGTTGCTGACAGGGGTTCCGGTGGCAAAAACAACGCCCCGGCTGCCGGTGATCTCATCCATGTAGCGGCACTTGGCGAACATATCCGATGATTTCTGCGCATCGGTGGTAGAAAGCCCCGCCACATTCCGCATCTTGGTGTATAAAAACAGGTTTTTGTAGTTGTGCGCCTCGTCGATAAACAGCCGGTCCACTCCCAGCTGCTCAAAGGTCACAACATCGTCCTTGCGCCCCTCCGCCTGGAGCTTTTCCAATCTGGCCTCCAAGGATTTCCGGGTGCGTTCCAACTGCTTGACGGTAAAACGCTCCCCACCGCTGGCTTCCACCTCTGCGATTCCATCTGTAATCTCGTCGATTTGCTCGTAGAGGAGCCGTTCCTGGCGTTCCCGGCTGATGGGAATACGCTCAAACTGGCTGTGTCCAATGATGATAGCGTCATAATCTCCGGTGGCGATACGGGCGCAGAACTTCTTACGGTTATGGGTCTCAAAGTCTTTTTTGGTGGTCACAAGGATATTGGCGGATGGGTAAAGCCGCAAAAACTCCGATGCCCATTGCTCGGTCAGGTGGTTCGGCACGACAAAAAGGGACTTCTGGCACAGCCCCAGCCGCTTGGATTCCATAGCAGCGGCCACCATCTCGAACGTCTTTCCCGCACCCACTTCGTGCGCCAGCAGCGTATTGCCGCCGTAGAGGATATGGGCAATAGCGCCCAGCTGATGCTCCCGCAGGGTGATGGCCGGGTTCATTCCTCCAAATCTGATATGGCTGCCATCGTATTCACGGGGCCGGGTGGAGTTCATTTCTTCATTGTACTGGCGCACCAGCGTCTGCCGCCGTTCCGGGTCCTTCCAAATCCAATCCCGAAAGGCATCCCGGATCGCCTGCTGCTTCTGCGCTGCCAAGGTGGTCTCCTTGGCATTCAGCACCCGGCGCTCTCTGCCGTCTGCATCCTCCACCGTGTCATAGATACGAACATCACGGAGGTTCAGCGCATCTTCCAGCAGCCGATAGGCGTTGGCCCGGTCTGTACCATAAGTGGTATAAGCAGCTACATCGTTGTAAGAAACGGAGCTTTTGCCGGTGACTTGCCACTCAGCGGTATAGGGTGTGTAATTGACCTCAATACTGCGCTGGAGATAAAACGGGGTGTTAAAGGTCTCATACATAAACTGCTGGATGTACTCTTTGTCGATCCAGGTAGCGCCCAGGCGAACCTCAATCTCCGAAGCATCCAGATCCTTGGGCTGAGCCTTTTCCAACGCCTCCACATTGACCGCAAAGGCGGGGTCTTTTTCTGCCGCCCGCTGTGCCTGCCGCAGCTTTCGGCGCACATTGCCAGAAAGGTATTCATCGGCAGTCACATAATGAGGGCGTTCCCCCTCCGGTACAGGACCGGACAAACGGAAAATAACGCCGCGAAGCTCAGCGGCCAGCTCATCCCCGCTCTTGCCGGTCAGCTGTTCCATGTACTCCATATCCACACGGGCTTTTTCCGCAATAGATACAGCCAGGGCTTCACTTGCCGTGTCCACGGAGGTCACAGCCTCATGGGGTTTGATGGTGCGCTTGGTGAACATATCCGCCTTGCGCTCCAGCTTTCCTTCCTCGTCAATGATTTCCAGCGCGCACAGCAGATAGTAGCTGGAATCATCGGCAAAGGCCAGACGGTTAGCACGGTCATTGATAAGGCCATACCTGGCAGAGAAATTATCATAAAGCTGGTTAAGCTCCGATTGTTTCTCTCGGATGGCGCTGTCAGAGATGGCGGCATCCATCTGAAGGTCAATGAGTTCCTGGACACAATCCCGCAGACCTACCATGCCTTTTACACGGGCTTCGGCGGTGGCATTGAGATCAGGCCGCACCATGCGGCTGTTTTCCCGGAAGTACACTTCGCCGTCCACCACGGTATAGGAGTAGTTTTTTACATCGGGGTCAGCGGGGATAGAGGTGTCGATGGCTTCACCCTCGCCCAGCTCCGGCAGCGCGGCCTCCTGATAGGTGCCACGAATATACTTTACAGCATCGTGCAGCTGGTCGGACAGTTCCAAGCCCTCAATGGGGGTTACGGTGTAGTCTATGCCATGAGCGGTGCTTTCCGGTTCCTGTCTGCCCAGCACCATTTCAGGGTGGTCGAGGAAATAGCGATTGATGGCAAACCCATCTTCCGTCTGACCGGTCTGCGTCCATTCCGGTGTAATGTCCAGCGGACGGTCTCTCTTTTGCAAAAAGATAATGTCAGAAACCACTTCGGTTCCGGCATTGGCCTTGAACGCATTGTTGGGTAGTCGAATGGCTCCCAGCAGCTCGGCGCGCTGGGCCAGATACCGGCGCACGGTAGAATCCTTGGCATCCATCGTATAGCGGCTGGTAACAAAGGCTACCACACCACCGGGACGCACCTGATCTAAGGATTTTGCAAAGAAATAGTTGTGGATGTTGAAGCCCAGCTTGTTATAGGCTTTGTCATTGACCTGATACTGACCGAAAGGAACATTGCCCACCGCCAGATCGTAAAAATCCCGGTGGTCCGTGGTCTCAAAGCCTGCAACTGTGATATTGGCCTTGGGGTAAAGCTGTTCTGCGATCCGTCCGGTGATGGGGTCCAGCTCCACACCATACAGCTTGCTTCCTGCCATACGCTCCGGTAGCATCCCAAAGAAATTACCCACACCGCAGGACGGTTCCAAAATGTTGCCAGTCTCAAATCCCATGCGGCCTACGGCCTCATAGATAGCCTGGATCACCGTAGGGCTGGTGTAATGGGCGTTGAGGGTGGAACCTCTGGCGGCGGCGTACTCCTCCGGGGTCAGCAATTCCTTCAGCTGGGCATATTCCTTGCTCCAGCTTTCTTTAGAGGGTTCAAAGGCATCCGGCAGACCGCCCCAGCCCACATAGCGGGAAAGCACCTGCTGCTGTTCCGGGCTGGCCTGCTGACCGGTAGCCTCCAGCTCCTTCAAAAGCTGAATGGCGTTGATGTTTGCCTGAAACTTGACTTTCGGGCCGCCCTCACCCAAATGGTCGTCGGTAATATGGAAATTCTGCGCGTTTCGGCGAACATTGGTCTTGTATTCCTCATAAGCGGCATCCTCGGCAGCGGCGGCATTGGGAAAGGTCTGCCACTCGCCGTTGACCTGAATCGAAATGGGATGTTCGTCCAAAACTTCATCCAGAGTTTTCTCCGGCTCCAGTGCAGGCGGTTCCGGTTCCTCAATGTGTAGGCGTTCCACGACCACATCATAAGGCAGATTGTTCTTATCACCCGGATAGACTGTTACCGGCTCAGTGGTATAGGTTCTATGAGAAAAGCCGTCCTGTTCCAGTTCATACAGAGCGCGCAAAACAGCGGCGGCATCCTGCCAGTTCATCCCCAAAGTGGTGTTAAACTTGTCGTGGATATTGATTTCAAAACCACCGGTGGAAACAAAATAATCTGCGGTGTCTCCGTTCTGCAGCTCCATCGTTTCCGCTATGCCAATATAAGCTCCTGCCAGATAATTGGCGATTTGAGCGTTATCCTCGCCGTCATGGAAGTGCTGGGCGATAATTGCTTTTTCTGTGGCATCCAGCAGACCATCGGTTCCGGTCAGCACCTCCCGCAAATCCGGGTTAAGCGTTTGGAGTATCAGATGATTGAGATAATTCTGCGCGGCTGCTTTATCTGGGAATGCCGGCACAGTTCCATCGCCGCTTGCATAATAGTTGTGAATCGTTTGATCCCAAATAGCAAACGCATCCTCCGGGTCGGGGAATGCGTCGCTGGTTGTTGTAACAAAAAACCGTGGCTCCGGCGTTTCTTCCTCGGCAGCAATCTGCTCTACATCGGCCATCACCCGCTGGATAAACGGGTCATTGTCCAGCTTTTGAGCATCAACCACCTGACCGTCCACGATACCGCGCTCCGCCAAGGACTCCCGAATGGCAACCGGGTCTATATCATCCAGAGCATCCTGCTCGGCCTGCGTATAGAAACGGTCCTCTTTGATAAGCTGGGCGATACGGCGCTGGACTTTCGGCCACGGCAGCTCCATTTCCTCCGGGCTTCCGGTTCGGACAATAAACAGGCTCTTGCTGTCGCTGCCGCCATACGCATGGCTCAACCATGCGGCAGTATCCTTTTCCCTCGCATGATCCTTCATGTAACGGACAACCGCGTGTTTGCTCTGAATATCACCGTTCCATGCACGAATGGCATTGTCAATATCATCCTGAGAGAGTGGTCGCAGAAGCTCATGTAATTTGGGGTAGGTTTCCTCTATGACCTCCCGGTGCAGGCGCTGGCGGAACTCCGGTACATCGACAAACAGCCGGATCAGCTCCATATCACCGGAATTAAGAATGGCACGGCGCACCGCAGCGTTGCCCTCAATTACGGCATTTTCCCGGTCAGAATGACCACAGGCATTCCGATAGGCCGTATCCTCGGTAATAGCTGCAATCACAATGGGCTTGTACTGCTCATACTGCTCCCGGATGGTAGGCTTCACGGGTTCTGCTGCACCATTTCCGAAAACTCTGGTTCCGTCTGCGCCAAATTCGGCTTCGTGGGCGTTGATGGCCTGCTCTGCCTCATGGTCGATGGAGCGCAGGGAATACTCCTGATGTTCGGTGCCACCCTCCGGGACAGCAGAGATCGTCACATCATGCTTATCCCGCAGCCGTTCCACATACTGCTCCAGCTGGTGTGCCGGAATCCCGCACATTTCTATGCGGCCTGCTCCCGGAACTGGGCGGGTGGTCAGATGCAGTTCCAACTCTGCGGCGGCTGCTTTGGCATCCTCACCGTATAGCTCAAAGAAATCGCCCACCTGATAAAGCACCAGATCATCGGGGTGGCGTTCCTTGACCGCGTTGTATTCCCAGCTGGCCTGAGCAGGCTGGTTCTCTGTTTCGATGGCGTCTGCTTCCGCCAGCGCCTTTTCTGCCTGAATTTTCTCGTACTCGGCCTGCTCCTGCGCGATCAGATAGCGGTCTTTTTTGATAAGGTCGGTAATACGCTTGGAGACCTTCTCCCAAGTGAAATGAACATCTGGGCAATCTCTTTTCTTGTAGTGCAGTCCCTTTCCGTCATGGTCCTCTCCACTCCCGGATGCGCCGGACAGGGCATGGGAGCGCCCACCGATACCGTACTCCTGTCGGAGAAACGCCACCTTCTCCTTGTCCGTATGCGACTCCTGAAAGAATGTGAAGATACGGCCCTTGCCGCCCTCAAAGCCGCTGCCTCTGGTCATGGCGGCGTCGATCTCGTCCTCGGTGATAAAGTGTTTGACCGCAGGAACCTCCGCCATATCGGTTGCAAATTCTTTTCGGGGCAAAGACAAATCCTTCAGCTTTTCCCAAATCTCTCCTGGTCTGTGGTAATGGAACCGAAGCAGGTCACGGTCCTGGTTGTACGCAGTCCAAAAGGCGGCATATTCATCGGTCAGGGTCTGCCTGAAATCAGGGCTTTTCAGTTGTTCGGTCAGCCATTTGGTTTCCTCCGGGAACCCGTTTCCTTTAATCTGTGCAAGGCTACTCAGATACCCTGCTTCCCTGGCCTCATCGCTGAAATCGTGGTAAAGATTCCAAAGCTTTGACGCCAGAAGGGATCGTTCATAGCCTGCCGCTTCGGTCAACTCCACATTGGTGGCAAACTGGCCGGATTCCAGAAGTTCCCCGATGCGCTCAGCGGCACTCTCCCAAGAGATGACTTGGGCTGATTTATCGTAACGGACAGATTTTCCACGGGAAAGGCGGATGCCCTCCTCGGTGTACCAGGCCGTGATACTGCCGGTGTTGGTCGTTATACCATTGCCGCCATGATAGAGCGCTTGCAGAGAAGCGGCAATTTCTGAAACGGGCTTCTGCTTTTCAAATTCAGCAACAATCCTCTCTCGCTGATGGTCGGTGTTGCCGCCCAGCCGCAGTACATGGTCAATTTCCTTTTGGGCAAAAGAAAAAGCAGGGAATGTGTTTGTAACATTCTCTGCTTCATCTATCTTTTGGATTTGTTCTGCTTCGGAGAGGAACAGGTCTAAGGTCAGCTGTTGATAAGCTCCGCCAGAAGAATCTCCTCGGCCTGCGCTTTGCAGGTGTTCATCAGGCCCACCCACTTCATGGGATCGGTGGTTTTCAGCTCCTCGGTTGCCCCCGCTTCCTTCGTCAGCTGGGGCATCATCTGTTCCAGACGGGTCTGGGCTGTTTCGTCGATCTCGATGAGGTGCGGGTACAGCTTCTCGCTCATCAGCAGCTGGTTGTAAAGAATCGGGCGGTGTTCCTTCAGATACGCTTTCCGCATCCTGCCGTACTTGCCCAGGGGCTTCGATTGCTGTTCGCTCAGCTTCAGGTCGGGAATCAGATAATCCCCGTTCTTGGTGTAGGTTAAGGTGTTGTTCATCCCATTGGCTCCTTTCTTGCATGGCCTCGCGCTCTGCATTTCGGACGGTGACGCCGATCTGCCGCAGCACTTGTTGATTGATCTGACTGACCGCTGTTCCCAGCGCCCCGATGGTGGCCGGGGTATTGAAATCGAAGATTGCCATGAAATCCTCATGGTCAAAGTAGCGTTCCGGCTCCAGTCCACAACGGGACATCAGGGCGTAGGTGATGCTGACGGTGGCAGCTGCCTTAAACTGTACTCCGATGTTGAACTCATCGTACTCCTCCAGAAAGGAACCGTCAATGATATAGAAAAAGTCCTGCTGATGCTCCGCCCAATATTCATCCGCCAGCTTACGGGCCACATCGGTGAGCTGCTGGGCGAAATCATCCCCGCCGATCCCATAGGTACGCTCCAGCATGGCCTCCACCGGAATCATGTGCTGTTCTTCCAGCTGCCACAGCCAAGGGGTGCGGGAATGCTCACGGGTTCCGGTATCGGAAATATCGAACACATAGCGTAAACGGGGTCTGTCCCCGGAATCGTCTACCAGCGCAATGCCTTTAGACCCGCGCCGGACATACCGGCCCATCTTATCATTCCACAGGTCGTACTCGGCACAGGCGGTGGCGTCCGGGCGCTGGGCGTAGATCATCAGCTGTTCATGGAACGGATATTTATAAAGACGGGATGCGGTGGTAAGAAAAGCCGCCCACTCCTGCCAGCTGCCGGTGAGCTGTGTTGCCACCTTATCTACCATCTGCGCATACATTTCTGCTTTTGTTGGCATGGTTTTCTGTCCTCCCTTCATTTTGAATGATAGAAATAGGGCGGCTCAGAAAGGCCGCCCCATCAGGTATTTATGTGTACTGCTTACTCGTCAAAGTCCGGATACAGCTCCAGCACAGCAAATTCATCATCGGTCATGGCACGGAGCTTAGAGAGGGTGCTGTCGGTCAATGCCAAAAGCTCGGTTTCTTCCGGCGAAAGTTCGCCGCGCATCTCGCTCAGGCTGTCAATCAGCCCGGTGCGGCTGCCGGTATTGTAAATACACATCAGATTCATTTCCTCAAAGGTGAAGTTTCCCATATCAAATCTCCCTTTCCGCGCTCTTTTTGGGCGCTTTCTTTTTGTGTTCCGTCCTGGGTTGACTTTTCAGTTGCTCCATAACGGACTTCTTCTTATCCCGTTCCTCCCGATGAGTGGCTGCCGCCAAGTCCATGAGGGAAATGGGCTGGCCGCTGCGGGCCTGCTGCTCCAACTGCGCTACCGTCGGCTCCCTGGAACCGTTGTTGATAACACCGTCAATCATGCCATAATCGTCCTCCACGGCCATTTCCGCATTTTTCATCGGATTATCCGACAGAAATCCGGGAACATCGGTAAAACCAAAACTATCGCAGTAATGACAGGATACCTTACCATCCTGCTTGATGGCAACGATGTCGCTGACACTCATGGATGGACTGTGAAAATCCACCGGCTTTTGCAGATTGAACTGCTCATACAGCCTTTCCAGCTGCTCCATTGTACTGCCGGAACCGTTCAGCGAGGCTGTGTAAATGAGATCGTAGTTGCTCCGGTCTACGGATAGGCTGTGAGATTGCAGCCAATCCAGATTCATGAATCGCACATTCTGAGGGTCATCCCGGCTCACCTGATAGATAGCGAAACAGTCCCCCTCATGGGAGAGAAAAGCCTGCTCCCGTTCCATCTGGTGATCCTGACGTTCCAGCACCTTCTCATGGAACCGCGGGCTTTGCTCCCATTCCTCACGGGAAACAGCAAAAATACCATTGTGGACATCCAGATCGGTAGTATCAAACGCCATCTCCGGGTTTTCGCCCTCCTGCACAATGTACACGGTCAAATCTCGCTCCATCAGCTCGTAGGCCCGTTCTTTGGAGAGAGGCAAAAGGTCGCTGTCCAGGTAGCCGCATTTCTCCAGATCATCTTGGGTCAGCACCGGGTCCGGCATGGGGTATTCATCCAATGCCTGCTCTGGTGATTCCGGTAACATAGAAACAGATGGACTCTGTACTTCGCCTAACTCATTTTTCTCAAATCGTTTCTGTTGAGCAGCTTCTACCTGTTCCATCAGCGTGTCGTAATCGTATGGTTTCACCAAATCCGTTCCCTTAATTTCCTCCATGAGAAGTTCGTAGGTCACTTGCGCTAAAGAATGGTTATCTATCTGCCCGCCATCCAATAGTGCGAAATCAGGACTGTAAATCGTATAATCATGTCCGCTCTCACAGCGCTGAATTGCAAGGAACTCCTCTCCGTTTATATCAAATGCAACCGATTCCTGTGAAGGCTGAACCTGCAACAGTTCTGCCACATTTCCCATGACTTTTTGATCTATTCCCAGTTCTGCCAAAGGCGGTGCTGCCTGCGTAACTTCCATATCCGGCATAGCCGCTATCAAATCGGATACCGCTTTCTGTACCAGCGGGCTATTGCGGAAATGGTCAATACCATTGATTGTTTCCACATCAATCGTCTTTCCGGTTAAGATAGGGAACGGTCCATTGTAATCACTTCCATCCTGTAAATCGAACCCTATCCCTTTGATACCGTTCATTCGCTCTGCCGGAATAGCTTGATACAGCTCAACGGCTTCCATGAGAGAAAGATTCTCATGGTATTCGCCAAGGGAAGGAAACTCCATGCACTCGGCCACATAATAGGTCAGTGTTTCCTGCTGGACATTAGATGTAGACAGGGCCGGTTCTTTTCCTTCTGTTTTTTCCGATTCCGAAATATGCTCCTGCTCAGCTGTCAGATCAATACCGCGTTCCTTACAGATTTCCTTATAGTGGCGGTCAATATCGGAGATCAGCTCCCCGGAAGTCTTGCTGATAGTCTCCAAACTGGACCGCAGTTCCTTCAGCTCCTTACCCTGGCTCCAGCTGGCAATATAACCGAAACTGTTCTCGGAAGTCTCAATGCCATAATACTTGCAAACCGCATAAGAGATACTTTCAGCCTCTACTTCCTCGGTGTGGCGATTTTTCACCACCTGCTGTACTGTCGTCAAATCTTCCTCAACTTCCAGCCGCCATTCAAAGTGGTTCTCGTCCACATATCGCCAGTCCTCATCAGCAGCAAATTGTTCTGCCTCCGCTTCGGTGGCAAAATCCATCTTGAAATCATGTTTTGTTCCGCCCTCGCTGACCATCACAATTTTCCAAGACTGCTCTACTTCAAACTTTTTCGGGTCATGGAGCTTGCTATGGGCTGTCTCATGGACAGCTGCGGAAACCGTCTGCACCTCGCTCATGCCGGTACGAATGGCGATCCGCTGCTGCTCAGAGGAAAAGTAGCCGTCCATATTGGCATCCATCGGCTCAAACTCAATGGGAACCGGGGCAGAGCGCCGCAGGGCTTCCATGAAAACCTCAAAGTTCTGCACATTCCCCGACAGATTGGAGGCCAACTCCGGTAAAGGCTTTCCGTCCGTCTGGCTCAGGTCAAAAACCTTCACAGGACGGAACATCGGAATCTCAATTTCCTTTTCTTCGGTGACAATTCGCCCGTCCTTATCCAGAATAGGAGCCTTTGTGTCCGGGTCCAGCTTCTGCTCCTCGATTTTCTTTTTATAGGGTGTAGGCGCGATGATGGTAATACCATGCTCGCCCTTTTTCACATGGCGCTCAAACTGGTTTTTCCACTTGTTGAAGCCAGCGACCAGCGTAGCATCCGGCTTCTGCATATAGATGAGCATGGTGTTGTTGACCGAATAGCGGTGGAAACGGGACATCACCGACAGGTAACGTATATACTTCTCGCTCTCGAACAGCTCCTTGATACCCTGTTCGATGCCCTCGGTGATTTCCCGCAATCGCTCCCGGTTGGTTGGTTTATTATCAGGCATGGTTGTCACTCTCCTTTCTTCGCCTTGGGTTTGGGCGGTGCATATCCGGCAGCCTTTGCCCGTTCACTGGCAGCTTTGCGGCGCTCGGCGCTGTAAGGCTCCCGAACCGATACGCAGCGTTTGGGGACTACAAAGGTCTGCCGGTCCTTTTTCACGATTTGGTCCGGGTATTTTTCCGACAGCCGCCGCAGCTTCTCCAGCAATCTGGCATCATGGGTGTAAACCTCTGCGGTGGCCTCGGCCTGGTTGTAGAGGATAATGGTTTCCTGTTCATAGAGGGAGCGCTTCATCGTTTACCACCTTTCTGCCTGTCAAACTCCAGCCTGAAGCTCACATACTGCTCATCGTCCTCCAGCACCACGGTAGCATCGTAGGTTTTGCCGGTCTTTTCGGAATAACAGCCAGTGAGCCGTGCGCGTCCATCTTTGAGAAGGGCTGTCACCACCACCTTGGTAGGCTGCTTTTTCTTGGCAGCCCACCACTTGTTATTTTTCCAGATTGCAAATCTGCAAGCTTCGTTCTGACAGAAGAATCCTTTTTGCATTTCTGCAACCTCACCGCCGCAGCGCGGACAGCGACCTACTACTTCACGGGGCGGGGAGAATAGGTACTCGGTTCCTTTTATCACCTGATAGGTTCCCACTAACTCACGGAGCATAGCAGAGATCCCGGCCATGAAGTCCTCCGGTGGAAGCTCGCCGCGCTCAATCTCACCCAGCCGGTACTCCCACTCGGCGGTCAAAAGGGGCGATTGCAGCTGCTCCGGCAGTACAGTAATCAGAGATACTGCATCATGTGAAGGCATGAGTTGTACGGTTTTTTTGCTCTTTTTTCGTTCCAGAAAACCAGCAGACACCAGCTTTTCCAGAATACCGGCACGGGTGGCCGGGGTTCCCAGTCCTTTCCGCTCGGCATCCTCCGGCATATCATCTTTCCCGGCAGTCTCCATAGCAGAAAGCAGCATATCCTCGGTGAAATGCTTGGGTGGGCTGGTTTTGCCCTCCTTGACGACTGTACCGGACAGGGGCAAACTCTGGCCTTCGGTCAGCTTTGGCAGCGCTTTACTCTCGGTTTCTTTATCCGCCTCCGGGATGTTTTTCAGATTGGCACAGTAGGCAGCATCCAGCGCCCGCCAGCCGAGATGCTTCACCGCCCTGCCTTTGGCGGAAAACTCAACACCGGCGCACTCCACGGTGACAGAAGTTTCGGCATAGGTATGGGGCTGGGCCACGGCGCACAGCAGACGCAGAGCCACCAGCTCCAGCACCGCCCTTTCGCCCACCGGCAGACCGGACAAGTCAGCGTTTTGGATATTACGGGTGGGGATCACTGCATGATGGTCGGTCACTCTCTTGTCGTTGATAACCGCACCGGCGTCGCAGGAAATAGCGATTCCTTTTCGGAAGGTCATGGCATTAGCAACCAGATTCACCAGCACCGGCAGACCCTCGGCCATGTCCGAAGTCAGATAGCGGCTGTCCGTGCGGGGATAGGTGCAGAGCTTCTTTTCATACAGGTTTTGTAGATAGTCCAAAGTCTGCTGAGCGGTATATCCCAACAGCCGGTTGGCATCCCGCTGGAGCGTAGTCAGGTCATAGAGGGCAGGCGGCTTTTCCGATTTGTCTTTACGCTCCACCTGTTTGACCGTGGCAACAGCACTCTGACAGGCACTTTGCAGCTGTTCAGCGGCGGCCTTGTCCTTCATACGTTCCCCGGCAACCGTGAAACCGGGTAGTTCCAACGTCACCGTATAAAACGGCACCGGCTTGAAACCGTCGATCTCTGCCTCCCGCTGGACGATAAGAGCCAGTGTCGGAGACATAACGCGCCCAATGTTGAGGGTTCGGTGGTACAGCACGGAAAAAAGGCGTGTGGCGTTAATGCCCACCAGCCAATCCGCCTTGGCGCGGCAGAGGGCCGCATCCCGCAGACCGTCATACTCTGCACCGGGGCGCAGGTTAGCAAAGCCCTCCCGGATAGCGGAATCCTCCATGGAGGAAATCCAGAGCCGCTTCATAGGCTTTTGGCAGCCTGCCAGTTCATAGACACTGCGGAAAATCAGTTCACCCTCCCGCCCAGCGTCGCAAGCGTTCACTACCTCGGTCACATCCGGGGCATTCATTAGCTTTTTCAGCACATCAAACTGCTTCTTTTTGTCCTTGCCCACCGTCATCTGCCAGTCTGCCGGCAGGATGGGCAGATCGTCATACCGCCACTTGGCGTACTTGGGGTCATAGCTGTCCGCATCGGCCAGCCCAGCCAAATGGCCCACACACCAACTGACACGCCATCCATTTCCCTCCAGATAGCCGTCCTTACGGGCGGTGGCACCGATCACAGCGGCCAGACTATGGGCAACCGACGGTTTTTCGGCAATCACAAGTTTATGGTTCATATTCTTCGTCCTCCCATTCGGCCTGCCCATAGTTATTCAGCTTTCTTTCAATACTGTTTTCCTCCGTTAACAGCAGATCATAACCGAACCGATAGTCATAGCGGTACAATTTCCCCAGCAGGTCATTGATGATGATACGGCAGGCCAGTATCACACGGTTTTTATCCACCTGCATCAGCTGGTATCGTTGATAGTCATTGTAATAATCCCTTCGGATATGACGAGCTTTTTCATCCAGAAGCATATCCACAGGGTCCTTTTCGTCGTTCTCTTTCGTCCCTTTGGCATGGTTCAGCAGTTCCATCACCATAGGGAAATTCTGTTCATCCATCCGGCCCTCCTCTTTCAGAAAGCCGATCAGGGCGCTAAGCAGAAGGAAAACTGCTGTCCGTTCATTCTCTACCAGGGCATCCATCGTCTTTGCTGCTCCGGGAAGGAGCTGTTCTTTCACAAAATCTGCCACATCACCGGAATAGAGCAGACGAATGGAATCTATGGACAACGGGACAACTGCGGTGTCCTCATCGTAAAACTCAAAATCATCCTTCTGCACAGGCTTTTTCCGAAATTTACCCAATACGGTAGAAAAAATGTCTCCGCCAAAATAGACAGCAATGACGATCAGATCAAAAACAGCAATGGTTTTAATAAGAATACTCAGCACATTCATTTTTCGTTTTTCCTTTCTTTGAGCCATCCGGTCAGCTGCCGGTGGCAGAAGCCTACACACGGCTGGCCATAGCGGTAAGTCCCACAGCCATAACAGGGGTGGCCGGGGGATAAAGAGGGAGGACGGGAAGTGTTCTTCCCGCCCTCCGGCCTGCGTATCATCATAGATTCAAAAGGGCTGTCGGTGAAACGGATCAAATCTGTTTGTCCTCGTTTTCTCCATCGCTGCCCCTGTCAGCATCCGGTTCATCGGAACCCTCGATCTCCCAGGGTTCCTCATCCTCCGGGTCCGCTTCATCCTCGCCGTAGTCATAATCGTCCAGATTGTCATTGCCTTTGGTCTTAGGCTTGTTTTTCACCAGCTTAAAGTAGGCAAAGGCTCCGCCGCCACCCAGCAGGGCAAGCACCAGGATCAAAAGCGCCGGGTTCAGACCAGCAGGTTTCTTCTCCGGTTCTTCCGTCACCTCCGGTTCAGGAGCTTTCCCTATGCAGCCACTCAGATTGGTTGCACAGACCGGGCAGGCGGTATTGACTGCACCGGCTTCACATTTTTTCGTGCAGTTACAGGTGGCGGGCTTCTCCTCGGTGGTCTGGCCGGTTTCCATCAGCGCCATCAAGTCGGCCTCGTCAACCTGATTCAAAAAGTGGACCGCAGTTTCCTTGTCCTCATTTGCCCGGTCAATGAGGATATAGAAATAATTGCCTGCCTTAGTGGTGACGGTGATGAGCTGCTTATTGCCGCCGTAATCGTCCACCAGGGCGGCGTTGCCCTCCGGCGTAAGGGGCGGCGTATCCTCTTTCGGCTGCTCCACAATCACGTTGTCATCGTTAGTGGCATCCTGTCCCTCCGGTGTCTGTGCATAGGCGGGAACAGAAAGGCCGCCCACAATCAACAGGGCGGCGCAAAGTGCGGTCATTGTTCTGAAAATATACTTATGCTTCATGGGCGGTATCCTCCTGTTCTTCGTAATCAGCAGAAACAGCGGCTCTGCCGGGAACCATGCCGCTGGACAACATAGCGTTCAGCTGGGCAGGGGTCATCCGCATAGCGCGCACCATCTGGACGATTTCCAGATTCTCTGCTTCAGTTTTCTGTGCTTCCAAAGTTTTCAACTTCTCCTGATACTCCGCAATCTTCTCGCGGACCTTTTCGATCTCGCGGTCAATGCGGTCAATTTTGTTCATAGCCATTATCATTCACTCCTTCTCAAAAAACTCAGTTACCAGTTCATCAGGCCATAGCCTTTGATAGATTCGTAATTCAGGTCATAGCTCTTGATTTTACAGGCATCACCGGAATTTCCTTCTACCGTGTAAACCCGGCTGCCATCTGTACCAATGACGATACCCACATGGTCAGCAGAACCATCAAGGTCCCAATCGAAAAAGATAGCGTCACCGGGGGCGATGTTCTCATATCCGCGCCCGCCCCATTGCCCATGAGACTGGAACCAGGGAACTCCCTGAGACTGACAGCCTGCAAAGCGCGGCTCAGATAAGCCTGCCTGCCCATAGCACCAGGACACAAAGCAGGCGCACCATTCCACACGGCTGTCAAAGCCATACCAGCTCCAATAAGGGTAGCCGCCCACATTGCCAACCTGACTCTGCGCCAGCTCCACCAGCGCCGGATTGCCGGGGCGTGTACCGTTTACGAACTCCACACCGGTCAAATCTTCGGAATTTCCCATATCCGGGGAACCGCCGCCAAACAGCAGGGGCTTGTTGCCCATCGTCTGCCGGTACACCTGATACATTTCCATCTGCTCCGGGGTCAATAGCTCTGCGGCAACAGAGGATATAGGCTTGCTCGTGAGCGTCACATTCAGGATGTAATACTCATACGGCACCTCCACCTCGTATTCATAGGTCTCGGTGGAGGTTTCACCTGTTACCGGGTCAGTGACAGTATTCGTACCGGTCCTCGTTTCTGTCCGATAGCGTATCTCCACTTCCTCGGTGAGCGTCAACTGATATTGCTCAGAGAATACACGCTCCAGCTCTCCCTGGGCGCTCTGACGGGTGTACCCCTGCAAGACAGCAGACAGGTAGGCCGCCAGCTCATGGGGGTCATGGCCGATCATATCCAGGTCGTAGCGGTATTCGTCATAACCGGGGTGACTGCTTTCAATATTGTCGATCTCAGTCTGCAACTGAGCTTCCTTGGCCGCATAATCAGCTTCCACCGCCAGCATTTCCGGGTCATCGGAGGGATAGGTAGTGCCGGAGATCACGGAACCGATGCTCTGCGCCATCATGGAGCAGGAGGACATGGTATTGAGCAGCAGACAGAGGATCAGGAAAATTGCACCCGCAATCAGAAACCCCTTTTTATGGCGCATGACAAATGCACCTGCCTGCTGTGCTTTTTCCTTTACTGTCCGGGCGGCCTTTCCGGTGGTCTGCGCAGTTTTGGCAGTATTCCCTGCAGTCTGACCGGCGTGTTTAGCGGCTGCATACTGCTTTTTGATGGTCTGCTTCTGCTGCCAGCGGGAAAGGGGATTGCTGGCAAACTGGGGATTTTCCTGCAAAGACTTCTGATACAGGGCGCTGACATTGGCCTTTTCCAGCTGACGCTCGGCCTGGGCTGCTTTGCGGTAGGGCTTTAGCTTGTGGCTGTGATACCCCTCCCGCACCAACCGTGCGCCGGTTTCCACCGCTTCCTCAGACTTGTGGGCGCTTTCCACGCCCACGTTGTCCTGCTCACTCTCCCGGACTTCCTTATGAATTTTGCCAGCAACCATATTGGCAGGGGCATCCCGCAGGGTATGGGATAGCTTGGAAGGCGGCTTTTTCTTGTCCTCCAGCACCAGCTTCGTTGTGGTCTTTCCGGTCTCTGGGTCAATCTCCACCTGCCGGACTTTCTTTTTAGGGATTCTGGCCTGCGCCCTGGCCGCTTTGGCGGCGGCCTTGTCCGCCTTGCGGATGGGCTTCTCCAACGCCGGGTCAGCCCGTTCCTCGTCCGTAAAGCGCAGGCGGGGTTCCTTAATCAAACCATTCCCCCAGCATGAGGGCGGCTGTCATGTAGTGCAGCTCCACATAGAGGGCCAGCCCCACCGGGTCGTGAAAGGGATGCTGAATCAGGTGCGCATAGATCTGCGCCACCACATTGGCCAGCAGCTGAACCTGGCTGCCCTCAAAGATGATAATGCCCGGTGTACCCTGCATGGCGCACCAAATTTCTGTCAGACGGAGCAGCCCCGCCTCGCCATCCTCGTTCAGTCCCGCAGACTGATCCGCAGCCGTGCGGCACTCGCTGATGGCATCCGCCATCACGGTGAGCAGCTGAGCGCGCTGGCTCTCCAACGCCGCATCGAAAAACATCATTGTATCCAGTTCACAAATGTTCTGGTTCATGGTTACTCATCCTCCTTTTTCAATTCCTGGGGTTTGGTGGTCATTATACGGTAGAGTTCGGTGTCCTTCGGGAAGTGGTCTACAAAAGGCAGAATCGTGGAGCCGTAGAACAGAAGGCCCTCGCCCTCACTGGAGTGGGTCACATAGGACAGCTGGTGCGGGGAAATGCCCAGCTGCTTGGCAAGAATCTGCCGGTCTCCGCCTGCCTGATTGAGCATATACACAAAATCGCTGTTCTCGAAAATATTTTCCACTTCACGGGAAGAAAGCAGGTCCTTGACGTTCTGCGTGATACCTGTGGGGATGCCTCCCCATTTTCTAAACCTTTTCCAAATTTCTACCGTATAAGCTGCTGTCTGCTCCTCTTTCAGAAGCAGGTGCATCTCATCAATGTAATACCGGGTGGATTTATGAGCCGCCCGATTGATAGTAACACGGTTCCACACCTGATCCTGGACAATGAGCATTCCAATCTTTTTCAGCTGCTTGCCCAGTTCCTTGATGTCATAGCAGACGATGCGGTTCTGAATGTTCACATTCGTCTTATGATTGAACACATTTAGGGAGCCGGTTACATAGATTTCCAATGCCGTGGCAATATACTGCGCTTCTTTTTCCTCCTGTGACCGTAGCAGGTTGTAGAGGTCCCCCAGCACCGGCATATTTTCCGGGCATGGGTCATTGAGATAGTCCTGATAAACCATCCGCACACAACGGTCAATGATGGTTTTCTGCACCGGCTGTAAGCCCTCCTTGCCGCCCACAATCAGCTCGCACAGCGACAAAATGAAGTCAGACTTCAAAGACAACGGGCTTTCATCATCTGAATAATCCAGATTCAGATCCATCGGGTTGATGTAGTCCCCGGAAGTAGGTGAGATTTTAATGACCTGCCCATGCAGCCGCTCCACCAGCGGAGCATACTCCGCCTCCGGGTCGCAGATGATGATGTCATCATTGGTGAGCAGAAAACAGTTGGCGATCTCGCGCTTGGCGCTGAAGGATTTACCGGAACCCGGAGTACCGAGGATCAGGCCATTGGGGTTCTTCAGCAGCTTGCGGTCCACCATAATGAGGTTGTTGGACAGGGCATTGATGCCGTAGTACAGCGCCTCTTTGCCATTCTGGAACAGTTCCTGCGTGGTAAACGGCACAAAAATGGCCGTGGAGCTGGTAGTCAGCCCCCGCTGGATCTCGATCTGGTTCAGACCCAGAGGCAGAGAGGACATCAGCCCCTCCTCCTGCTGGAAGTCCAGTCGAGTCAGCTGACAGTTATATTTCTGTGCAATGGAGCTGGCCTGAAAGATGTTGTTGCCCAGCTGACGGGGATTGTCCGCCGTATTCAACACCAGAAAGGTCACAAGGAACATTCGCTCGTTGCGGCTCTGCAAATCCTGCAAAAGCTTCTTGGCCTCGGCTCCATAGGTAGCCAGGTCGCTGGGAATGATGTCCATATCGTATCCCGCACGAACCGCTTTTTTCTGCTCCTCGATCTTACTTCGGTCCAAATCTGTGATTTTTCTTTTGACGGTCTTAATGGCCTTGACCTGATCCACCGACTGGATGTGCAGGTTCACGATTAGGCTGGATTCCATATCCAAAAAGTCTGCCAGCATCCGGTCATTCAGCTCCGGGGCAAGAATCTGCAAAAAAGAAACAGTCCCGTATTTCTTACCCATACGGAACTGCTTGCCGGTGCGGAACTCAAATGAAGTAGGAGCGATAAAGTCCTTGGTGGAAAGGCCGGAAGGAGCCAGCCAGTCCCATGAGAAGCAAAATGGCACCTGTTCATCCATGTGGAAGATACCATGCAGTTGGGCCAGCCGCGCCATACCATCCAGCACCTCGGCAGAAACGCCCAACCGCTTGAAGTTGTTGAGGATGTCAGTCTCAATGCGCTCCAGCCGGGGCTTTGCCGACCTGATGTTGTCGGCGTCAATGCCGAAGGTCAGATACTTGGTCTTGATAAGACCGTTGTTTCCTTTCGCCAGCTGGTTTTGCAGCATCTGCGTGTACTCAGCCCGGATGCTGTCAAAATCGTCCTCTTGAGGTGGAATAGAAATGGCGCTGGCAAAGGTCTCTTTGGATGCCGCCAGATTGAGGAAGGACAGCTGAAATGAAATGGAACTGTCGAAATAGTTGAGGAAGTCACACCAGCCATCAAAGATCGCGGATTTGTCCTCGTTCTGGGAAAGCTGATAGTTGATGTCCTGAAACTGGATGGTCTTGGTATAGTGGCACTCTGACACGCGGCAAATGCCGTCCGGCCACATCCGTTCATAAGGGATACTGTCCTGAGCCGATTTTTCCTTCCGGTCCGTGCGGTTGGCACGGGCGATGGCAGCCTCGATCTGCTTCTTCTCAGCACGGGACAGCTTTCTTCTTGCTTTCACCGGCGGCGTCTGTTTACCATCCTTATCTGCCTGCCGGTTTTTCTTTGCTGTGAACAATGTCATACACCTCCTTGTCGAGCTTTTCCTGCCGCTCCAACACGGCATAGAAGTTGTTGGTCTTATACGGGCGCTGTTTTGGCCGAATCACGGCAACCTTAATGATATTGCCGACGATCTTTTCCAGGGACTGACCGTGTTTCTCATACATTGCCAACATGAAGAAGGGCAGCATGACCAGCATCATGCACATGGCCGCCACACTGCTTCCCGCAGGCTCCCGGAGCAAAAAGAAAAGCGGTACGCCGATAAGCGCTCCGCTGCCAAAGCAGACCAACTGCCTCTTGGTTAAATTGAACATGACCTTGGTTTTTACTTTTGTCAGGTCTTTGGGTACGGGTACATAAGCCAAAGGGATTACCTCCTTCCATGTCAGTGGGCATTAAACACAGCCTTTGCGAGGCTGCCGGTCTTAAAGAGCGTGAAGCACAAAAGAACCGTATAGCCCACGCAGCTCCAGATTGCCATAATGATGTCGGATTCCGTGGCGATATTCTGCACCAACACCGCGTAGATTGCCACGCAGACGATAATGAGAAACGCCTGAAAGCCCAGGGCAAACAGGGAGCGCAGATAATTCTGACCCATGCCGCCCCATTCCTTGCCCATCATGGTAGCCATCGGAATAGGTGCTACTGAGGTCACGAGATATATTTCCAGCATACGGCCATAAATGACAATGAAAATACAGATATACAGCGCCCACATGGTAATGCCGATAAAAAGCGATTGGAACCACAGACCAAACAAAGGTCCCAGTTCCATCTCCATCAGGCGCGGCTCCAAATCGCCCATCACAGAGGAGATGTCGATGGATGCGTCTGCGCCGATGACGCCGGATGCCTGCGCAACCACGCTTTGCGCCATATCAAATACGCCCATCACAATGGACCAGGTGTTGGTAACGATGAGAATGGCGGCGGCACTTTTGAACATCCATTTGAAGATCATCCATGTGTCTACATCGTGCAGGTTGTTTTTGTCTGTAATCATCTGAATCAATTCAATGGTCATGACCGTAGCCAGAATCACACCTGCAATCGGCACGATAATGGAATTGGACAGATTTTGGATCATGCCGAAAATACTGCCGTTCCAGCCCTGCGGGGTTTGCCCCACCTGCACGGATATATCCGCGACCTGTTGGTTTACGCTGTCGAACATCCCCGACAAGTTGCTCATGATGCCGCCCACCAGCATTTCCTTCAGCCATGTGGTGATTGCCTCAAGTAAGAAATCCATACGGTGTTACCTCCTTTCAGCCGCCCCCGCATGACTGCGGGGACGGCAAGGATTTCATGTGGGGACGATTAGACGGTAAACAAGCTGGAGAGCAGAGGAACGAGGACCATGCCGACTACGGCCACACCAGCGCCCGCCATGAGCTGCTTCATTCCCTGGCTTTTAGCTCCGGGATTGTCGTTGCCATAACCTTCCAGCAAGTTGATAACACCCCAAATGCCGAGACCGGCACCGAGTGCGATTACGAGGGTCTGAAGAACGGTGATTGCCTGAGTAAAAAATGCCATAAATAATTATTAGCCGGAATCATTTGAAAAGTTGATTAGTCATGTTTCATAGGCATACAAAAGCCGGAACAATCTGCCGCCCGGTTTCCGGGGGCCTGATTCCGGCTATCCTCCTTTTTTATCATTTTTTGGTGATTATCCGCCTTGTACGCCAATGGCCTCCAAAGAGGCAGTTGGGGCAAATAGATAAGATCACTCCTTTCACAGCGGAACATTATTCATCGCCCGTAGCGTCTACCTCGTAAACATCGTAGACCTCGCTGGGCTTGGGTTTCAGCCGGGTGGACAGAAACGCTTCAATGTCGAAAGCGTTCTTCGGGTCCGCGTCGGCAGTGTACTTAAAATTGGGATGCTTGGTGATGTCGTACTTATCCGAAAGGAAAGGCCGCACACCGCGCAGCTGGAGGATGCACTTGCCGCCATCCATGACGGCAAGCTCGTCCTGGCTCATCAGCTCTTTCCCCAATTTCTGATAATTGAGAGAATGGGAGGTCTCCCGCCCACGGCTCTCACCGGTGTTGTAGGTGTCGATAGTTTCTTTCCCAAGCACGGCAGCCAATTCCTTTAAGGTAGTCGGCTCCTTGCCGCCCAAGAAGATGGATGTGTCCATATTACCAATGATGGTATCGGCGTTGTCCTTGTAGATGGCTTTCAGCTGGGATTGTGCCTGCAACACCAGACAGGCGGAGATCTCTCGGCTTCGGATGGTGGCCACCAGCTTCTCCAGCTTGGGAATCTGGCCGATATTGGCACACTCGTCGATGAGGCAGCGCACATGGATGGGCAGCCGCCCACCATACACATCATCAGCCTTTTCACACAAGAGATTGAAAAGCTGGGTATAACACATGGAAATCAGAAAGTTAAAGCTGTCATCCGTATCACTCATAATGAGAAACAGCGCTGTTTTCCGGTCTCCCAGGGTATCTAACTCCAACTCATCATAGGAAGTGACCTCCCGCAGCTCCGCGATGTCAAACACCGCAAGACGCGCACCACAGGAAATCAGAATACTCTTGGCAGTCTTACCAGCAGCCAGCTTATATTTTTTGTACTGGCGCACGGCGAAGTGGTTGGGGTTCTCTGCCTCCAGGGCGTCAAACATCAGGTCAACAGGATTTTTGAACTCCTCGTCATCCTCTCGAACCTCCATCGCGTTAATGAACTCAATGAGAGTGGAGAAATTCTGTTCCTCCACCGGAGCTTCATAATGGATATACCCAATAAGGGCGCAATACAGTAGCGTCTCCGCCTTGACCCAAAAATCGTCCCCGGCCTTGCCCTCTCCCTTCGTATTCGCAATTAAGGTCGTTACCAGCTTCAAGATGTCCTTTTCACTGTGAATGTACGAAAAAGGATTGTAGTGCATCGACTTTTTGAAGTTGATGGTATTCAAAACCTTGATTCGATACGATTCATAAATGACCTTACCATGCTTGTTTTTCAGGGGCTTTCCGTCCTTGCCCAACTTTGGCGTTCCTCGCTGAAGCATCTTTCCGCACTCGACTAAAATAGTTCCCTTAGGATCGGTCACAACGTAGGAACTGTGCATTTGCATGAGATTGGGTTTAAGCCAGAAACGGGTTTTACCGGAACCGGAGCCACCAATGACCAGCACATTTTTATTCCTTGCCGTTTTCGGGTCTTTCGGACGGCTGCTCATGGTCAGGCTTTCGGTTTTGGTCAGAATCACATTGTTCTGGAATATCGGGTCAATGTAGGGCGCGATGTCCTCATGGGTGCCCCAGCGGGCGGAGCCATACTCCATACCGTGCCGGTACTTCTTGGCGTTCTTGCTCTTGAGATAGACCGCCAACCACAGGCCAGCACCGCAGCACAGCCCCACCAACAAATCCATAGGGTGCAGGCTGGGCCAGAAACTTTGCAGCGCCCCAGGAAAAGTGGAGAAGAACGAGAGCAGTTTTTGAGAAGCGTCTACCCCCACAGCCAACCGCCACGCTTCACCGAAATTAGTGGCAAACAGCCCCAACAACAGATAGGGCAGATTCAGCAAAACGAGCTTTTTGATGTTGGGTTGCTTTTTCATCGTTCCAGCTCCTTTCGCTTGGTTCGATCCACAACGGCATTCTTCACCAGCTCCTTGAACTGATTCAGCTTTGTCAGCACAGACGGGCGCTCCGTTTTCTCAGTCTTTTTGACCTTTTTGCCGGTGTACTCGGTAAATGCAGCAGTCAGCGCATCGGCATCCCGACCTTTGAAGAAGATCAGATACTTGGGCGGGGAACAACTGCGATCCTTTTTTACCGCATAATCCACACCATATTTCCGGGCGATCTTTTCAAACTCCTTGATGGAGGGATCAGTAATCTCGATATTAGAAACACCCTGATTTTGACCTATAAGCTCTTTGACGGTCTGCTTACCGTGGGGAATGACAGGCGCATCCCGGCTTTTCTGCTTTTGCAGTTTTTTCTCTTTGAGATGGGCCATGTACTTGGTAACGGCGGCTTTGAGCAGCCTGCCGGTAAACTTTGTGCCGCTGACAACCAGCGTTAAAGTCCTGTTTTCTACTTCCTCCTGCATGGGTCATCGCCTCCTTTCCATGTTTTTTTGCAGGGGTGGCACATTGGCACTAAGGCGGGACCACCAGCCGCCGTAAATATTTTTTCATAGGGAACCTCCGTCAGCGCGGCTGATCGGAGCGATCATAGTACAGATTTCCCTGACGCACTTTGGCATGGCTGAGAATTTTGATATGCCCTTTCTCCTGGCTCTCAAGACTTTTCTGGTAGCCGTTATCCGTCAGAAACAGGCGGGTACGCTCGCCCTTCCAGCCGACAGGGGAATCATGGGAAAGCACATCGAAAATAATCATGTGCCGGGTGTCCTCGGCAAATCGTTCCAAGTCCATATACCCATGACCATGGTAATTCTGCGCTCCGGCTTTGAGCCGCATTTCCTCCATCAGCTGGCCTATGGTCTTATGCTCAGGCATGGTGTCCACCTCCTTTTCCACGTCCCTGACCCTTCACAGTGAGAATACCGTCCAAGGTGGTAGCTGTGATCCGCAGACGCTCGGCGGTGGCAATGTCATTTTTCATCGTCTCGTCGATGCCGTGACCGCAGACCACCAGCACATGAGAACGGCAAAGGTAATCACGCGCCATATCCATGCCGTCCTTGTGTTCCTGGGGGATTTCGTCCTTGAGGAAGGTGGGCAGAAACAGTACCGGACAGACCGGCGAATATCCGGCGTCATATACCTGGCGGCAGTAGTTGGCGGCATTCTCGGCATTTTCATACTGGCTGCTGCTCCAGGGAGCTGTGATGTAAGCAAGGGGTCGTTTCATGGCAAAATCCTTTCTCCCGGCCTTTCCGGGCAGCAAAAAACGGCTGTTTACCAGCCGCCTGCGTACATATCGTGATTGACCTGCGAGGTGTAGTGGTTGTTGATGGTGGTGGGTGCGTTAAACAGCACCGTCAGCAGGTATTGCTTCATGTTGCGAATTTCCGTGGTATTTTTCTTCAAACAGTCCATGACAAACTCGATATGGGAGCTGTCCAGCTTCAAAAACCGGGAACGCACGACCTCGTGAGGGAAGTCGCTGCCAGCGATCCGTGTGGTTTTTCGTTTGGCACAGACGGTCTCCACCATCAGCTCCACAATTTCATCCAGATCATCCCGATAGGTTCCATACTGCTGCTTGATGCAGTCATACTCGATGTTCTCTAAAATCAACTCCCGATAACTCTCTATCTCTGCAAGAGACATCGCATCCCTTCCTTTCCGTTCCGGCGGTCCTGCCGCCGCTGTTTCCCGGAAGGGAATGGAATCGGTACTTGATCCATGAGTAATTGATTTTTGAGTATTTGATTTCTCTATATTTAATTCTGCGGGCTTTTCCGTATCCGGTTTATCCAGATACGGGTTTTCCGTACCTGGTGAAGCCGTATCCGGTTGGGGCATATCTGGCTGCTTGGGCTGAGGCTGTTCATAAATCACATACTCAGTATCGCTGATACGACCATAACGGTCGCGTAGCTGGTGGCGCACGATATAACCGGCAGACTCCAGTTCCCGCAGCGCGCCGCCGATGGCGTCCACACCTTCTTTGCAGATTTTTGCAAGACCACGGGTGGTGTAGTTCCAGTCATCGGGCAGGGACAGCATCATGGAAAGCAGTCCTTTTGCTTTCAGGGACAATTTTTCGTTACGCAGGTGGTGGTTGCTCATTACCGTATAATCACGGGTTCTTTCAATCCGAAATACCGCCATTCCTTCACTCCTCTCTGATTTTGGGCATAAAAAAACCACAATCTTTCTTAAAAAAAGACTGTGGTGGTTCAGATGTTCTTCTTGTTCTTCCGGGGCCGGTAAGGGCGCTTGGGCATCAGCGGCTGGTCGAACAACGATTTATGCTCCGAAAACGGGAGGGCTTGCAAAACCCGGTCAATCTCGACGGATTCCATATCATGCTGTGATTGGCATTTTTCTCGAATCGCATTTTTAATGCTCTGAACAGTACACATATTCATTCCTTTCCTCTCATGGGGTATGTTTACGGGTGACGTTTCTTTTTCGGCTTAAAATCGAGGATATGCCCCTCAACTACACGGGCGTACCGCTTGATTTTGATTTCCCGGCGCTGCTGGCTGGCAAGGGCGGCCTGATACCCGCCCTCTGTGAGAAACAACCGCATCTCATCACCGGGGCTGCCGTAGGCGGTACGGGGATGCTGAACACTAAACTCAAGCATCCAGCGGGTGTTATCCTGAAAACGCTCAACGGCGAGAATGTTATGTCCTTTTAGCTCTCTGGCTGCAATATCCCTCATAGGCGGCTCCTTTCATCGTTCCTGATCTCTCTGGCGCTTGCGCTGCCATGCCTCCAACAGCTTAATAATGGTCTCCTGCATCCGTTGGGGTGTATAGCTCTTGGGAAAATACTTCCGCAGGGTATCGGAGGTAAGCGTTACCTTATCAAGCTCACTTTTCTTCTCCTCGCTCATAATGGCGCGCATCACATCAATGGACAGATGCCCCTCCTGACTAAATTTCTTGAGCCGTTGAGCCTGAGAAAGAGAAGGAGTAGCCTGTTCGCTGTCCATCGCATCCAAAAGGTCTACCTGTTCTTCCTTCTTGAGAAAGGATAATTCATACGCCGGGTTAAAGGCGATTTTTTTCTCATCCACCATATCCAGCAGTTCAGGGATCAGCTCGGTGAGGCGGATATAGCGAAATATCTGATTTTTACTCTGACCTACTTGCTCTGCCAATATCTCGCTGGATTTCTTACCATCCAACTTGTTCCCAACTTGGGAACAAGTTAAATCAACGCGCTCTCCCTGATGTTTCATAGCATCTAACTTCATCTTATAGGCAAAAGCCCTTTCGCTGGGGAGCAGACTTTCACGCTGTAAGTTGCTGTCAACCATGATGATAGTCGCAGCATCATCATCCAGATCACGGACAATGACCGGCATGGTCTCTTTTTCTGCCAACTCGCTGGCACGGTGCCGCCTATGTCCTGCCACCAGCTCATAGCCTCCATCCGGGTCCGGGCGGGCAATCGCCGGAACCAGCACACCATACTGCCGGATACTGTCAGCAGTTTCCAACATAGCCTCGTCATCCTTGACTTTGAACGGATGATTCTGAAATGGGTGCAGTTCTGTCAGTGGAATTTCCATGACTCTTTCCCGCTGGGCGTCGGCACGGCTTTCCTCAGTGGAGAAAAGATCATCTACCGATGCCAGCTCTACTTTTTTCGCGCTGCTTTTCAAGTTTCGTCACCTCCTGGGTCAGATTTTTGTAGCCCTCTGCCACCTTGCCGCCAGGGTCGTGGGCAAAGATGCTTTTCCCCTCGGCGCTGGTCTCCTTTGCCCGGACAGAGTGGGGAATCTCTGTACCGAATACTTTAATTTTGCTGCCGTAGGTCTCCCGCAGCAGGGCGGCGATCTCCTTGGCAAAGTTGGTACGATTGTCTACCATCGTCAGCAAGATACCGTCAATCTGGAGCTTGGGGTTGATTTGCCGCTTGACCTTGCTCACCGTGGAAAGTAACTGCTCCAGCCCTTTGGCGGGCAGATACTCTGCCTGAACGGGGATTATGATCCTGTTGGCGGCAGCCAGCGCATTGACCGTGAGCATCCCCAGGGAGGGCTGACAATCAATCAGGATATGGGAATATTGCCCCTTCAGCGTGTCCAGATATTGCCGCAGGATGGTCTCACGGCTCATGGCGTTCACCAGCGATACCTCCATACCGGACAGCTGGATGTCGGCGGGCATCAGATCTACACCCTCCGGGTGATGCAGGATGCCCTCGCCGGGGTGAATCGGCTGATCGGTCAGGATGCGCCCCATTGCATCAGAGAGCGTAAAGGGCAGTTTATCCGGCTGGGGATGGCCCAAGCTGATGGTAAGGCTGCCTTGCGGGTCCCCGTCGATCAGCAGCACCTTTCGTCCGGCCTGCGCCAGCCCTATTCCTAAGTTCGCACAGGTCGTTGTCTTGCCAACGCCGCCTTTCTGATTGGCGATGGCGATGATTTGCGTGTTCATGGACTTCACCTCATTTCTGAATGTTGATATTTCTTCTGGAAATAGAAAAAGCCGCCACTTCAAAAATGAAAAGTGACGGCTCTTTCTAATCCCGGAAAGCCAAAAGCGCCCAGCAGAAAAAGCTGAGCGCTCGGCATTAAATTTATTCTGTTTTGTTCAAATTAGGTCAAATCATCTCAAACTAACCAAACGAAAAACGCACCAGGAAGGAGCTGTAAAACCACCCTTCCAGACAGCAAAAATCAGCCTGCGGTTGTCCTATTTTTTAACCACTTGGCCCTCTTTTTACCCCCATTTTTGCCGGTTGTCCTATATTTAACCATTAAAAATTGGGTGAAAATGGCTCTCGTTATATCAAATCAAGTCAAACCATATCAGACCCTATGGGTATAAGAAAACCCCGGAAAACCTTGATTTTCCGGGGTTTTTGAACCATTTTGATACGGTTTGAACAGCTGATTATCTCTTTGATAGTTCCGGATGCCTATTTTCCCCACTTTTTAATTGTTTTGTTAGTTACCAGTTTGTTACATGTATTTTCTCTCTTGATTTCACACTGATTTTATAATTTATTTTTTACGTATTTTACGTATTTACTATTGACAATACGTATAATACGTAGTATTATATACTTGTAAGGAGGAAACAATACAAATGAGATTTCGAGAAATTGAAAAGCTAGTCCTTGATGATGGATGGTATCTCGTAGATGTGAAAGGTTCGCATCATCAATACAAGCATCCAACCAAATCGGGAAAGGTAACAATCCCAAATCATCGAGGCGACATTCCTCAAAGGGTTGTCAACTCCATACTCAAACAGGCAGGTCTCAAATGAGACCTGTCATCTTAAAAAAGAAAGGAGATTCAAGATGAACTATATTTATCCTGCTATATTCTATCCGGAGGACGACGGACAATATTCCGTTATATTCCCCGACCTTAACGACCTAGCCACATACGGAGATAGCCTTGCCGATGCCTTTGCTATGGCACAAGAGGCTTGTGGTCAATATCTCTTTACCTCCTTGCGTGATGGTGATGCACTTCCTGCTCCGTCTGCTTTGGAGGCAGTTGAAAAAGATGACGAACACGCTCTTGTCAATATGGTATGCGTGAACCTTGATGAATACGCTCGTGCATACGATGACAAGGCTGTTAAAAAAACTTTGAGCATTCCTGCATGGCTTAATACTGCATGCGAGAATCTCGGTATCAATTACTCGAAAGTCCTCAAGGACGCTCTCATTGCCAAACTGCAAACACGTTCATAATCTCATTTGTAAATAATATATTTAAAGGACGGTATTCTGTCAAACGCAGATACCGTCCTTTTCTTTGGTTTTTCTTATTTATTTTTATAACTGTTCGAACTGCACATGTTCTGATGCTCCGGATAAATACAGGTCGTCGATGGTTCTGACCATCTTCTTTCCGTCGACTGTGTGAATTTCTTTCACATAATATGACTGACCTCTTGCAGCACGACCGCAAATGTTGCCATTCCCCCACGCTGCGGAACGACGGAGGTTGAGTGCGCCATCGCAAACAACAGTCACTTTCATTGTACCCTGCGGAACAACGATTGTATCTGCATTCTCCTCCGTATTTTCTCCATTCTGTCCGTTTTCTGTGGCAGGTGGTGTGTTCTCTCCATTGTTTCCGTTTTCGTCGTCTGTGGACGTTCCTGCGCTCTCATTTGCCCCGTTCTGCTCGTCTCCTGTTGCAGGTGGTGTGTTCTCTCCATTGTTTCCGTTTTCGTCTCCTGTGGTGTTTTCGGGATTCTCCTGCTCGTTTCCGGTGACTGCTGCAACTGTCGCAGGGTCAACCGTTCCAACCTGCTGCCCGTCCTCGTTGTATGTATTCACAGAACCGTCCTCATTTGTTTCCAGTGCTCCATCCGGCACTTTATTGGTGAGCGAACCGATAACCTCCCCGTTTTCATCCCAAACGACAAGACTTTCGTCCTTTGCTGCTGCCTTGAGTGCTCCGTCAAGTGTCTTGTACTCCTTGCACTCCTCTTTCTTGAACTCTGTTCCTTTGCCTACATAGTATTTCATGACCGCTCCTCCTTATCTTTTCAAATATTTGCTTGATGCATAACCGACAACACCTTTGTAAACTACATATAACCATTTCACTCCGTTGTTGTCGTTGTAATATCCATAGCACTGAACAGTCTCTCCGTTCTTCATTACTGCAATGACTTCTTTTCCTGTTCCTGCTCCTGCTCTTAAATTCAAGGCTGATGCTGTGACCTTGTATGTTCCTGCGAGACTCTTGTTGAATCCGTGTGCAGTGTCAAGTTTTGCGTTGCTTTTGACTGTCGCTGTCTGTGATGCTGCTGCACTGGATGTCTTTGCTCCGTTCGTGAGATTGGTTGCTACATGCACACCATCATTCAGTATGATATCGCCCTCAAGCAAATATGCATCTGATGTCAGATACTTGGAGTCTGTCAGCACATTGAATCCTGCTGCCTTGAGTGATGCTCTTAAATTTCCGGTGTAGCACGATGCGCTCACGTTTTTCAACTTCTGATTGTTCAATCTGTATCCTGCTGCCTTTACAATTGCAGCAATACCGGACGAACAATCTGCCTCGCACTTCACTGTAATTTGAGCAGGGTCATAATTTGAATCTTTGAGGTTTGTCCAAAATGTACCCCTCTGCGACTGGTCGTAGCCTACCATATTGTTGACCGCTGCTGCCTTTGCCATCTGTGCAATGAGTTTTCTTACCTCTGCATCCGGATGACGGAGAACGCATTTCCACGGTCTGTTGTACCAGTTTACAACCTGCCACTCTGTTCCTGTTTGGTCTCCGGCTTTTCCTCCGGAGTATTTTTTATTTTCATCATGTCCACAATTTGAAATCATTCGTTTGCCTCCTCTCCGACAACAAGTTTTTGTACATCTTTGTTGTCGCTTAACATGGTTTTCATCTTCTCCAGTGCCTCGTCAACCATTATGCTGAACATTTCGAATGTGATGGCTTTTGCAAGCCATCCGAAACGCTGCACAAACATGTCATATACATACCGGAGTTTTAGTTTCCCTGTTCCTGCTCCCAGTTCTTTCTCTGCTACCGTGACCGCATAAAGTAACCACTCTCGAACTTTGTTGAGTTGCTTGTCGCTTGGCATTTTTACGAATGAATAAATTGTAAATCCCACACTTGCTCCCAGTGCTGCAAGTGCCACGATAACAAACCAGTTCTCAACTAAAAACTTCATCCTTTGACCTCCTCGTCTTGTTCCGGCTCGTTCTCGTGTTTTTTATCTGTTTTTGTTCTTGTTGCTGTTTTTCCGATTTTGATTAGAGCCATCGCCCCTCCCTCTACTGATAGAAATTGAAATACATTCTCTGTCAATGTTGAGGGTTCAGACCCTACTCTCGTGAACAATATCAATACCACGACTGTGTATATCAATGCTGCAAGAATCATACAGATAACAACACGATTCATGAATCTGCCGGAGACTTTGTTTTCGGCTTTCGCTTTTCGTTCCTCGATTCGGTACATTCTTTTTTGATGCCGAATGCGGATGCGTCGCTCTCGCCTCGTCTCTTTGCTCGTATTCATTTGTTGCCTCCTAATTTAATGTGTTGATTCTTGCCTGTGACCGCCCTCCTGTTATTGGTCGGTTGTGTTTGCACTTTGTCCGTCCAGTCTCTTGTGATACGATTTCAATGATGCCTCCACAAGGAGAACTCTATCTCGCAAATCCTGCACCTCTGCTCGTGTCTCTTTATAGTCACGTTTGATGTCTCTGATATCATCTGCGATGTTCTCAAGTTTAGTCATCATGAGTGTGTTCGTTGTCGCTCTTTCTTCTGTGTCCTGCTCGATATCCTTTCGGTCATTTCTGCTTTTGTTTGTTATACCGAAAAAGATTGCAAATGCAATAGACACTCCGGAGAGTAACAAAGAGAGTTCAATCGTCACTTGGCAACTCCTTTCCGAACGCTTGGACATCGTCGGTGTCGCAGAATCGCCTTGTGTGGTATTCGATGACATCAAGTTCCCTGTCGGTCGCTTTTATCATCGCTCGGAGTTCTTCTTTGACCTCCTCCTCTATCTTTGAGCGTTCAATCATTTCTTGCTGTTTCTTCACGATGTCGGAAAGGTCGTTCGTAACCTCACATAATCGTGATATTATCTCAAGCGGACTCATTTGCCTCTGCCTCACCCTCGACATATTCCTCTCCGGTGATGTACTCATATTCGTCCGATGAAATCTTTTTTGTGGTCACACGCTCTGCGATAGCCTCTTTTGTGACTTTCTTGGCTGTGTATAACCTTTTCATACTTTCAACTAACATTCTCATTAGATTGCACCCTCCTCCATCAACATCTTTGTGTACTCGTCAATGACTGCCTCTTTCTGAAACTCTGTCACGGATGTAATGATTCCGGATGTATTGTCGGATACAATCTCGCTCATGAGTTTCATCTGTTCATACTCTGCAACCGTCAGTTCACGCTCCTCACGCTCCCATCCTGTCACTTTGTTTCCGTCTGCCTCCGTCTTGGTGGCTTTCTTGACGTTACGTCTCTGATACACTGTTGACGGTGACTGTGTCGTGTCGAACTCCTCCGGCTTTTCTGCCTCTGTGCCGAACACCTTTCTCCATTCTTTCATGTCTTATCTGCTCCTTTCGTTTTGAATTTTTACTCACCATTTTCTTGAGTTTCTTGATATTTGCGTATGGCTTGATTCTCGCCTCGTACATTGCATATGTGTCTGTATGAGTTACATATCCCATGTATGACAGTATTGAGGTTGCATCATACCATGTGATTCTATCTTTCTTGCTGATGCGATTCACTTTTCTTGTGCACCTTAACATGATTGATTCTCGCAAGATGGTTTTGTCTCTCCAAAATTCAAATCCCATGAAATCAAGTGGTCGTCCTTTTCGCTTTTTGGTTTTTCTATCAAAATAGTCGAATCGGTATACTTGCCAGTTTCCTTTCATCTGCAAGTTGAGCCTTTTTCTCAAGTACATCTCGATATCTTGCTGCATCTTGTGCAATTCTTTCTTGTTCTTTCCGAATATAACCATGTCATCCATGTATCGGATATAGTGAACTGCTTTCAATTCCTCCTTGATGTAATGGTCAAGAGGCTGCAACATGAAATTCGCCAACCACTGCGATGTGTAATACCCTAGTGGCAACCCTTGCTCGCTCCCGTCGATTATGATGTATAGTATGTGCAACATCCTTTTATCTCTGATTTTCTTTGCGAGCCATACTTTCAAAACATCGTGGTCGACACTCTCGAAAAAGTGATGAATGTCCATCTTGAGTATATATTTGCAATTTTTTTCGTCTGACTTTATCCACTTTTCGATGTATTTCTTTCCGTAATGTGCGCCCCTACCCGGAACGCTCCCACAAGAAAACTCATACATCCCTTTCATGAAAATGTCATAACACGCTGATACAACGATGTGATGCACCACTTGCTCATAATTGTATCGAGGCTTTTCGATTTGTCTTTGCTTTTTATTTGTTCCCTCGTTGATAATTACTTTCCCGTGTTTTGTTGGTTTCCACGCTTTCTCGGGATTTGGAACATCGAACCCCTCCGGTGCTGTATTTGATAACTGCTCAATTACAATCTCAACATGTCTTTGAATGTTCTCCGGCTGCAATATCACCGCAACATCCGGACGCTGTGTTTTCCCTTTTGCTGCTATGTGAAATTTTCGCTCAACATTACCATGCTCAAGCATGGGTTCATACAGGTTATTGACGGATTTGTTTCCCATTTGTCTCTTATCTCCTCAAGGTCTTTCTGATAATCTTACTTGACCCTGCCTGCATCGGAATTATTTCCACTGGTTAGATGTATTTCAACATCCTGCGGTGTAGGAAAACAGTGTGCTTTTGGTTAAACGTTCCGTCATTGGATAAGATAGGCTCGCCACGATGTTCGTGTTCACGTTCGTCGCAGGGTTGTTCACATTCCAGTACGACAAACCGCACTTCGACCCGTTGCTACGGTTGCCACCGAACAAGGCAAGACACGCACACTGAATCCCCTCTCATGTCAAGGTTCATCGTTCGTTATCGTCGCAAATTCTATCATAAATTTTTTGTACTGTGTCGGTTCTTCGCTTTCTTTCCATCATCATGGAAATTCCCTCTCGCTTTACTCACTCGGAGGGAGTTCCCTCCGAACCTCCCTTTGCGGAGGGGTCGCCCCCTCCGTTCCTCCCCGTGCTGCTACGCAGCTGAAACAGGTGGCTTGCAAGAGAGGCTCGCCACGAAGAACGTGTTCACGTACGTCGCAGGGTTGTACACATTCCAGTACGACAAACCGCACCCCGACCCGTTGCTACGGTCGCCACCGAACAAGGCAACTGCTGTGATGGTGTTATTGAACCAACATCCGTCACATTCGTATGTGGTTTCACTTCCGGAAACAACTGTCGGCAATCTTCCGATGTCGCTCGCCATTTCCATCTTTGAAATATATCCTCCGGATGTTCCTGCGACTGTCATTCCGGTGTTGATATAATCAGTTCCCTCTGAATTATATGGAGGTACTGGTTTGACATGGTATGTTCCGTTGATAAGCAATAAGCCTCTCAAGCGTTTCCAGTAGTTTCCGAAAAAGTTCTCGCAATGGAATACCTTGACTGCTGCATTTGTTCCGGTTGAGCCATAGAACTGACCTTTTCCGTTGAGAGTACCTGTCTGCAAAAATGCGTCTGCACTGCTGCATCCGTTTCCAAACTTTGTCTGTGAATTTGTATTGCACGAAATCAATGTACACATTTCGTACATGAGCGTAATTTCAGAAAATGAAAGTTTATCCCATCTTTCTCCATTCTGCTGCGCTGCTGTTGTTTCCTGCGCATCCGTCTGTGATGCTGTTGGTGTCTGACCGGATAGCGAGCGCATACGTCCATTGATGACCGCTCCCTCAAACATAGGGAGATATGTCACTGGCAGAATGTTTCCATCTGCGTCTGTGTGTGCATACGCTTTATATGTTTCATCGTATTGAGTCTCGCAAAATACAATGTAGTCAAAATTGTTCTGCGACCATCTCTTGACCCAAATCAGAGGAATCTCTGACATTGCATTTCCTCCGTATGATGTATTTGCGACATCTGATGCTCCACCTGCTTTCTTTAGAGCGTAATTGTCCGGATTGAGTTCATAGTCTACTGTTCCGTCAGTCTTGAGCATGACAGGACGGTTGTTCTTTACGAACCAAACGTCACCCCAGTCGCCATAATCAAAACCGCCACCGCTGAAATTCATTCCGGCAGGTGTCATCCCTACTGCATCAAGAATATACTTGACACGAGTTGCAGGATTGCTGTCCAGTCGATTGATTCTCATTCCGTATCGCTTTGGTTTTGCTGCTGCATCAGCGATAATTTTTTTCGTGTTGGCAAGAATCTCCTGCGATGTGGATTCTTTTGCCATGAAAATTCTCTCTGCCATTTTTTTGATTCCTCCTTTATTCGCTTTCAATTTCTTCAAAGTAGAGCGTACCGTTTGATATTCCCATTCGATACTTGATGTCGGTTGCGTCATCTCTTAACTCCACAGTGGTCGCCAGTGCTTTCATTTCCGCAAGCAACTCCGTTCCCTTTTCAACCAGTGTGTTGTAATACGCTTGTGAATCTTCATCCATTCCGGTCTTGATTTCTCGAACCTCCTCGATGTCGAAACTCACTGGCAAATCCATGAACTCTGTCGCCCCGTTTCCGATTCGGATGATTCTATGTCCTTTTGATGTAATCTCAAGACCTAGTTCTCCGTCATCAAGAACTCTCCTGCTCTCTGTCCATTCTGCTGTTGTACCCTTTTTGAGGGTGATTGTTGCTGTTGCCATTTTCTCACCTCGCTCCTTTTAGATTGTGTGTGCTGTTCCTGCTTTGTACTTGTCGTAATCTGTTGTAAATGGTGTACCTCCCTTGATGAGTAGCAGGTCTGTTGATGTTGGTGTGCCTCCGTCCACATTTATATTGATATCTGTCTCAAGTTCACGGATTCTCTCATAGTAGTCCTTTACTGCTGCAAGCATCGCATCGAGTCCGGACTGACTGATGATGATTTGCTGCGCCTCTTGCGTTGCGTGCAAGCATTCCTCCGTCTGTCTGACAGCCTCCTCGATGCTCTCTGCACATCTTTCGATGATTCTCGCTGTGGAATCTTCTCTTCGGCTTTCCTTGATTTCTCTCGCTCTTTCTGCGACTTCTCGTGCCTCCTCTGCTGCCCTGCGTAATGCCTCCGCTGCGTCAATGGCTGTTTGTGTGTCCTGTGCAATCTGTAAAGCCTCTCTTGCTGCATGAATAGAGTTCTCAAGTCGTGTGTACTCGCTTGAATGTATGATTTCCTCGTCCGCTCGCTGTGATGGGAATATCTCCAGTTCAAATGTTGCACTGGTTAATAATGCACCATTTTGATACAACTGAACCTCGCAATACGCTGTTCCGTGAACCTGCAACATTCCTCTTGTCAGCGGAATCAATGCCTCGTTTCCGGACTTCTCTCCGTCGTTATGTACATGCGTCTTGTCCGGTTTAGTCATGTTGATGATAATTTCTGCGTTACTAGGAATTTCGTACACAACACCATCTCTTGTCAGTGTTACTGCGATGTATCTTGTTCCCATGTCCATTTGTTTGGCAGCGACCGCAAAATGCTGTGTATCGCCATACAAATCGACCTTGATATGTCGTATAATTTCCATCTGTTCTCACCTCCTCACGACAATTCCTGCTCTGTTTTTTGAACCTCTTCGAACGACAGTCTTGTGTTTGCAAGTTCAACCTTGTTCTTTTCTTTTGTTTGAGGGTATTCGTAAAACTTCACAATTCTGTGTTTTTCACGCAGTCCTGTTGACTTCGAACACAAAAGCACTGTGTCACCCAGTCCTATCTCAAACACTTCCTTGTATTCCTCTGATTGTTCCGCTAGATTGATGATATCTGCTGTGTACGAACGATATGGCTTTGATAGTTCCTCAAGCTTTGCCTCTGCATCCTCTCTCAAAGATTCTGTTGTGGTATACCTTTCATCTTTCCATGTCATTGTTTTGATTTTCTTTGAATATTGGTGATTCTCGATGTAATTTTTTCCGTCAATATTCAGCATGAGATTGTCTTTCCCGATTGGAATGAGTCTCGTGCAAAAATCATATGTGTTCGACTGAATCTGTAACCTTTTGAGATTTAATCGTTCAATAAAATATGCCCCTCTATCTTCTCCGTATTGTTCGTATATTGCGATTCCCTTGTTTATGCTGTCGAATACAATTTCGCATCTGTATGTCGAAATAACCTGCTGCACAACATCCCATCCGGAGCAATTCTGCTCTATACGGATAGTCCTTTTCTTTTGTACATCGCATCGAGTGACGCTCCATCCTGTTCCCTCAATTGCTACCTCGCAACATTCTCTCGCTGTCTTTTCAATGGTTTCGAATCCTGTCGGGAACTGTTTTCCCTCCATCTCCTCAACATTTAATGTTCCAGTGCATTTGAACCATTCTCCATCCGGCTCGACTTGCTTTATTACAAATTCATCCTTGTCGGTTCGTATGTATGCCTCCTCTTTGATACTGGATGCAAATGGGTTCGTTTTTCGAAAGTAGAATGTGATTTCCTTGTCTCCAGTTTTGAGTGTACTTGTGATGCATGGTTCTTTTGTGCCATGCAGCACACACACTTTTTTGTGCATGTCTGTGTATAGTTCCATCCCTGCACCTCCTACAACCACATAGGCTTGTATTGAATTGTGACAATTGTGTTTTTATCCGAAAAAATAAGGTGGTGCTCCTTGTCTTTTCCTGTCTTTAAATACGGAAACTCAAGCATCTCAACATCATCAAACTTGTTCTGTCCGTCCATTGTGACGAATCCCTTTTCTCCATCTATTACAACCGTCGCTCCTCTCGGAATAGTTTTGACTGTTATTTCATCCGAAAGACCATTGATTTTCATGCTTTCGATATACTCGAGTGCTGTGATTGATATTTTGCAAGGAGACCATCTATTCCCTTGTGCCTCAAATATCATTTCATTTTGTTCCTGCCATGAGATTGTTACCTCGTCGCTGAACCAGTATCCCGTGAATTGAAACGATGACTTGTATCGCCCTTTTGAAATTGTTTTCTCCGGTGTATTGGCGGTCATATATCCTTTAAACTTCCTGCGGTATCCATCAAGTGTCAATACAACACCTTTTTGTAACAAAGCATTGAAATCACTAATGTGCATCATGACCTCGTCTCTGTCATTTCCTCTGAATAGCACCTCGACTGTAATTCCGGACAGTGGTGTGTATGTCTCTGATTCTGATGGAATCAAAGCACCGTCAAACATATCCACGGTCACGGTTGTTTGAGGAGGTGTGAAATCAACGGACAACTGTTTTGCATCAAATTCTCGGATGTTTATGTCATCTATTTTCATTTTTACCTCCTCTTGATATGTGCAATTGCGAGGTTGTCACTGACTTTGTCTGTGGTTACATTTGCAACCTCTTCGCTGTCAATATATGTATGCACCTCTACGATTGCGTTGACGTTCTGATTTATCGCTTGCATCTTTCTATCGAGCATTGCATTGAGTTTTGTGTAAAACTCTGACAATGGCAAGATTGCCTCTGCTCCTGCCTCTCCTCCGACCATCAGTCTCGTGCCATTCACTCCGAACACAGTCGGATTTGTCATGATACCTCCAGTTTTGTACCATTCCACCCCGAAAGATGGAACTGACGGAGGATTCAAGCTAAATGAACCGGATATCGAGAAATGTGGCATTTTCAATTTCGGCAGTGACCACTCGAAATTGAAAAATCCTTTGATGTTATCAATTGCTGTTGATACCGCAGTCTTTGCGGATTCCATTTTCTCGCTAAACTTTGCACGTATGTTCTCCATAACAGTTCCCACTGTGGATAGTGCTGTGTTTAGCTTTTCCGAGAATGCCGACTTGATGCTGTCAAGTTTTCCACCTGTCAGCGTGTTTGCTGTGGACATGAGCGAGTTCATCGTGTCTTTGATGCCTGTGAATGTGGCTGAAACGATTCCTTTCATTCCACCGCCCTTTTCGTTGTAGGCTGCTTTCATGTTCTCAAGTTTTTGAGCGACATTTCCTCTTGCTGTTTCCATGAGATTTGTCGCAGTATCCTTGATGCCTGTGAATCTCGTTGACCACTCGGATTTGATAGTTTCAACCTTTGTCGAGAATCCGCTTTTTAATGATTCCAGTTTTGCGGATGCATTAGTGTTCCATTCCTGCATCTTTGTGGATACGGTTGACTTCATATTCTCCCATCCTTGAGAGATTTCGGTCTTGATGCTTGTAACCTTATTTGTAAAATCAGTTTTGAGTGTGGTCATCTTGGTGCTTGCATCTGTATTCCACTGCTGCATCGTTGTTGTTATGGTCGATTTCATATGCGACCACCCTGTTGAAACATACGACTGGATGCCCGAAACCTTTGTCGTAAAATCCGTTTTGATTGATGTTAATTTCTCGGATGCGGACGTTTTCCACTCTGTCATCTTCGTGTTGACAGTGTCTTTCATGTTCTGCCATCCGTCAGACACCTTTTGTTTTATTTCGTTTGTCTTTGAGTTGAATTGCTCCTTTATGTTTGAGAGTTTTCCTCCGGTTAATTTGTCAACAAAAGTGAATCCTGCTGAATAATATCCTTTGATTCCCTCCCATCCGGCTGCGACAACTCCCTTGATGCCTCCTCCGTTCTCTTCATAGGCAGTTTTCATGTTTCCGAGTTTCTCTTTTGCAGTTTCAACCGCTGCTCCCATGAACTTCGATGCTGCGTTTTTGACTGCTGAAAATGTTTTTGTTGCAGCTTGTCCGATTGGACTGTTTGCAATTTTATCTTTCATCTCGTTCACTTTGTTTGTGACTGCCTCTTTTGCTTTAGTGAACGCTCCTGTGATTGCCTCTTTTATTTTCCCGAAAATCTCCTTGATTTTCGCCCAAAACTGTGACAATTTCTCTTTGACGACATCCCAGTTTTTGTATAATGCGACACCTGCTGCAATCAATCCGGCAATCAGCGTCACAATTAAAATGATTGGACAAAGATTCATGACTGCATTGAGTGCTCCTTGTGCCACTGTCATCGCTCCCGTTGTTGTGGTGGCTGCTGTTGTTGCTGCTGCATGTGCTCCCTCCGCTGCGGTTGCTGCTGTGTCTGCTGCTGTTCCTGCTGCGGTTGCTGCTGTCTTTGCTGTTATCTTTGCAATGATAGCGGATACACCGGACACAAACTCCTTGCCCGTTTTTACTGTGCTTGATATTCCTTGCGCAACTTTTCCGAATCCGATTGCTAATGGTCCAACCGCACCGACTACAAGACCGACCTTGATGATTGTCTGCTGTTGCTCTGCATCTAAACTCGTGAACCATTTTGTCAACTTCTGAATCTTGGTTGTGATATCCGTGATTATCGGTGCTGCTGCTGTCTGTCCAGTTTGAGCCAGTGTGGAAAGTGCCAGTTTTGCATTATTCATTGCAACAGTCGCCTCGTCAATCGGGTCGAGAGTTCCGTTGTATGTATCCTCGACAACCGAACCGTATTCGGACATTGATTTCGAAAGGGAGTCGATGTCAATTCTTCCCTCTCTAATCGCTTTTGTCATCTCCGCTGCGCCTTTTTTCCCGAATAGTTCTGTTGCAATTTGCATCGCCTCTGTTTCAGTTGATGCGTTCTTTATGCTGTCGATGGTCTCTTTCAGTGCCTCGTCCATCGTTTTTCCCTCTGCTGTTGCATTCTGCAATGCCTTTTTTAATCCTGCGAGGGCTGTTGTTGAATCAACACCGTTTTCATCGAATTGAGCCATCAAATTGATTGCTTGTGGTAACGAAAGACCCATTTCCTTGAATGCAGCATTGTTGTCCAGTACGTAGCTTTCAAGTGTGTCGACCGAAATTCCTGTCTCTTGTGCCTTTGATGTCAATAGACCCAATAGATTCCCCGTTTGTGACGAGTCAACATTCCAGGCTTTCATAATTTTGTCGACCTTATCAACCGACTGAGTCACCTGTGTTCCGTTTATTGATGCAAACTGGATAAAAAGACGGGATGTTTTTTCCAGTTCCGTTCCTGTTGAATGAAATCTTGTATTGACCTCTCCGATTGCCTCTCCGACGGTTGACATATCCTCCGGCATGTCTCCGAAAATGTTGTCTGCCGATTGTGTTAATCCCTCAAGTGCTTTCCCAGTCGCTCCTGTCTTTGTAACTATGGTGTCATATCCCTCGTCGAGTTCTTTGAACGATGCAACCGACGCTGCTCCTATTGCTGCAATTCCTGCTGATACAACGGACATTTTCTTGCCGAAATTTTCCATTTTCTGACCTGCGGAATCACATGCGTTTGCAAACTCATTCAACTTATGATTTTTCAATTCGTCGTTGACGCTCTTGAGTTCTGATTCCATCTCGACGAGCGACGCTTTTGCATTGTTTGTTTTAACTGTCTGATTTGTCAGTGCTGTCTCTGTTTTTCTGATTGCAGATTCGTTCGCCTTGTATTCTTGCTCAAGCTTGTCAAGTTCTTCTTTTAAGGCTTTCGACTGCTCGGAGTTCTTTCCCGTTACTTTGCTTGATTCCTCATAGGCTTTCTTTGCTGCCTCGACCTTGCTCTTGAGTTCCTCCTGCTTGGTCTTTTGGTCTGTAAGTTTTGACGAGAGTTTCTCCTGCTGTTCTGTATTTAGTTTTACAATGTTTTTTTGTACATCAATTTTTGAGGTGAGACTTTCGGCTTTCGCTTTGAGACTGTCTGCTGCTGAACCGAATGACTTTGCTTGCGCTTGTGCAAGTTTGTATTCACTTGTCAGCTGTTTCATCGTGTTCGCTGCCGACTTCATTTGCTGTTGATAGTCGCCAGTGTTCGCAGACACCTTTACGCTTGTGTATGCCATTTTTCTCCTCCTCTCTGCTTTTTATGTTTGATTTTCGTCTATTGTCTCAAGTTCAAATTTCAAATAATCGAGCAGTTGCATGATATCCGCTTTCATGCATTGACTGTATGATTCTTTCATCAACCGAATTGCTATTTTGACAACTCTGTCAACGATTTCTCCGCAGATTTTCCACGGATTTTCCTCTTTCTGTTCTTCCTCATATCCGTTTTCTATGTCGTATTCATCAAAGGCTGATTCTTCTTTCTCAACCTGTTCTGTTTCAACAATCGTCATCAGTTTTTCTGAAATGATGTCCTGCATGATGCAATGTATCTTTTTCGCTGCTGTCACAAATTCAACCGCCTCTGTCTGACCTATTTCATCAAGAGACATCCGATTCCCGAATATTTCTTGAATGATTTTCTTGTTGAAAAACATGACGTTCATGATTTTTTCTGAACCGTTCTTTTCCATGAGGGCAGCATATTTTTTGTACTGCTCGACTGTGATGGAGTTGACAAAAATCTTTTCACCTCTGCAAGTGATTGTTATTTCCGGAATCACTTGCCATTCTGAAAATTTTTTTCTATCTTCTCCAGTCTCTTTGTGAGTTCTTCTCCGATGCTCATGTCAATGAACTGGAACTCTAGAATGATTCCTGCTGCATCAAGACCTGTTTCGCTATCTTTTAATTCCTCAACGGTAAACTGGTCTCCGTATGCTTTTGTTACAAAGAGCATCATCGCCTCAATATCCTGCTTTGTGTACCTTGTATGGGTATCAATCGCCTCTGTTAGTCCGAGGTATTCCATATATGTATCAATGGACATTTTTGGCATCTCATACTCTTTGTTTGCTATTGTGATTTTTCTTTTCATTAAAACATCCTCCTGTTATACATTCTCTTGTTTTTAACCCTCTGCGAGGCTTTCGTTATCTGCTGCGTCCGGATATTCCTGCACTGATGCGAACCAGTTTTTGATTGCTGCTGCTGCATCTGTGTCCTCGTCAACAAGGTTTGACTCGTCGACTGATACCTCGTACTTGTTGTCGATTGCTCTCTCGTAGAATGAGCCTTTGATGCTCTTTGTTGTTGGAGACAACTTATCCTCTTTTGTTGCAGCCTCTTCGCTCAATCCCTCGCCAAACTTGCCGACATAGAGCCATTTAAACTCATACTTTCCGTTGAGTTTTCTTTCTCTCCATCCGACAGCAACCTCCGGTGCTCTGTCATCCGATGTCTTTACAAGGAAACCGTGCTTGTATAACTGTCCGAATAAAATCACTCTGTCCTGTGGAGCGAGTGCATTGATTTCCAGTTCGACATCTGTTCCCTCGTATGATGTGATGACCTCCTCTGTTCCGTCATCAGAGTAGATTTTTTCTGATGACCACTTTTCGTCAACCTTTGCCTTGATTGCTCTTGCTAACTTGACAGGAGTTCCTGCCTTGTATTCTGTCGCCTCGTTCTTTTCAACAAGTGCGATGTAAAAATCTTTACAACCGCATGTTCTACTTCTTACGACCTGCTTTGTTGTATCGCTCATTTTTTATTCCTCCATTTCGTATAGTTTTGAAAATCGTTGTGCTTTCATATAGATTCCATCCTCCGGCTGCGAATCATCGCCATTTCTGCCCTCGAAATCGAATCCATTATTTTTCATGAGCCTCTTGATTTCTCTTGCCAGTTTCATCTCGTCATTCTTTGAAAAGATAGTAATTTGAACGGATAATCTCATGCCCTCGGCATCATCATCGGAAAAATCCTCGTCCGTTTCGCCCAAATCCCACAGGGTCACATGACATTCTTTTTTATTTTTGTCGTACCACCCTTGCATTACAACGATTCCTCTGTCATTGATAGGTTGTAGCGCATTGGCTGCATCTTGTATGATGTCCGGACTGTCCATCTTTGTCACCTCACTGTCTTATCTAAAAATGCTTGATATTCTTGTTCTGCAATTCGTTGTAGTTCTCCGTCTGCCTCTCGCCCTGTCGCATAGATAAATTCACGAGGCGGTTGGTATACCGTTCCCCAGTTGATAAATTTCACATAGAAATGTTCACTTTTATCCGACTTCTCCCATCCGACCTCTGCGGATGCTGCTGTCTCTTTGAATTTCACTTTTCCGACCGGAATGTTATCTGCTGCATGTCCGGAGACTTTTGATTTTGACCCGAATCCTCGTCCACTTTTTGAAACATCTGCTGATTTCGGCATTTTACCCGACATGATTCTCTTGATTACTGGCTCGCTTTTCTCAACAATCCTCTTGTTGGTTTCTTTGATTTCGTCGTCACTCGCTGCTGCCTCAAATGCTTTCACGAGTTCCTGCAACCCTTGAAATTCCATCTCGATTTTCATGTCGTTCTCCTCCGGTGTCAGATTGTGACACTACTCTCCTATTCTGCATTTAATCAGCACGTGCTCATTGTCGGTAAACATTGGAGATGCGTCATATATCTTGAACTCTGTTCCTTTGTATGTTGCAAAAAACTCTCTCGTGTCAAGTACGATTTCGCTCACTTTTTTACAGTTCCGCACCTTAAAAGCGATTGTCCTTTCGATGCCATGCTGCAAAGCTGTGTATTTCTCATTTGTTCCCAAACTCTGAACCTCGCACCAACACGAATAATAGTTTTCTGCTGTTGTTTGTTTTCTACCACTTACAACGCTGCTGCGTTTTCGGACTATTTGGATTCTTCCTGTCTCGCTCATGGCTAACCTCCTATGTACATTTCTTTGAGTAGCATCGAGGAGACTGCGTTCGCTAATGTTTTTGTGTTCGACTGATACTTTTCACGGTTGTCATAAAGTTCTTTAACGAAAACAATAGTCAGCAATCTCTGACGGGCAGTCATGGTGTAAGGGTCGAAATTCGGAATCAATTCACGTAATTCCTCGAACGTTGCATCAATAAAAAGTTCTATGAGGTTCTCGTCGTCGTCATAGTCGATGTGATTATATGTTTTGCAATCCTCAAGGAGTTTTCTTTTATACTCTTTCTTTTCCTCGTCCGTCATTGATTTTCACCTGCTTTCATTGCAACGGGGTGGTCGTCCACCCCGTTGATCATATTATCCCTGCACAAGTTCAGTGACTTCGCCCTTGACAACTGCTGCCTCGTCGACAGCCTGTACATCGAAACGGTCACGCACCTTTGCGCCAGTCATATCCTTTTCCCACAAACCTGCTGCCTTATCGTTCATGTCGATAGTGAGCACATTGCGGTCAAACAATGTGATTGCCTCCTTGAAATCACCGCAGAAAATTGGGTGCTTATAACCCTTGATTGTCTCTCCGTCGGTGTCAAGGATAGGTGTTGAATTGAGCACTTTCTTTGACATCTTCACAACCGGATATTCACCAAATAGCAACTTGCCATTTGTTTTCTGTGTAGGGTCGGGCTGCAAAATGTACTTGCCATTGTCATCCTTTAACTTGTCAAGGTAGTTGAAACCACTCTGATTTGTGATGACAATTGACGATGCTGCGATAGCAGGGTCAAGCTTTTCGTTGAATATATCCTTGAGGCTGTCGAGATTTGAGACAACAACCTCTTTTCCCTGTGTCATTGTTCCCAGTACCTTGAGAATCATTGCATTTCTTGTTGCCTTTGTTTTCTTGGCGATCCATTTGTTGATGTATGCCATGATGTTCTGTGCTGTGTCCTCAAGGAGTTCAGCTGTCATCTTGAGGATGCCACCCTTTTTCTTTACCTTGTAGTCAATCTGACGGAACTCCGGCTCGTCCATATCCGGAAAATCTGCTGCCTCGTCAACATTGTCGAACGGTGTTGATTCTGCATCGACCTCGATGTTTCTTGTTCCGGACTTTGTGACAACGCTCTCGACATTGACATACTGCTCAAGATTGTCCTCGCTGCGACGGAGTTCGATGATTTCTGTTCTGATATCCTCCGGAATTGTCACACCGATTCCCTTTTCATCTGCATCCGGCTGAACGTCCGATGTGATTGCATCTTTGTACACTCTGACATCATCTGCATCCGGTTCTGTCTTATAGAATCCTGCCTTGATGATGTTTACGAATGCCTTGACCACATTTTTCTTGTCTGCTTTTTCTCCACCGATGACCTTTGCTGTTCCTCTGTCGACTTTGCCCTCGATTTCCTGCTGCTCGTCATCTTCAAGGTCGTAGAGCAGGTCAAACTTTTCCTGCATCTCCTTGAGTTCTTCCTTTGCTGCTTTCGCCTTGTCAATCTTTCCCTCATTTACGAGGCTCTTGACTTCGTTTTTCTTGTCGTTAATTGCCTTGAGCAATTTCTGCATTTCTTTGTTCATGTTCTTCTCCTTTTCTTTGTTTAAATTCCATACAAGTCCAAATCTGCAAGAATCTCCGCTTTTTCTTCCTCGATTCGCTGATTTTTCTTGTGTTCCAACTCTGCAAGAACCGCATTCACAATGTCATCCTTGCTTGTTTCTTTCATTTCCTCCGGAATATTGTTGTATTTTTCAAAATATCCGGATGCGCATGCTGCAACTGCTGCTTTCTCTTCGATTTCAACATCGAAATACTGCTGCATTTTTGAACTGTCAAACCATGTTTCTTTGTCCATAAGAGACTTTATTTTGTCTCTTGTGATTCCTGCGTTTACGTGTTCCATATAGACATCAAGAATTGACTCCTCGCATAAATCAAGTTGCTTGATGACTTCCTTGAAATCGTTAGCGTTTCCCCATGCCATGCATAAAGGCTTGTGAATCATTGCTTGAGCACCTGTTGCAAAATGCAGTTCGTCGCACGCAAACATGATTACGGATGCGATTGACGCTGCCATTCCGTCGACATATCCGACTTTGTGTCCGTTGTATCGCTTTAACTGGTTGTAAATTGCCAACCCTGCGAACACATCTCCACCTCCGGAATTGAAATATATGTCAATGTTTTCGTGACCATCTAGCTGATTGAGAAAATCTGCAATGTCTTGAGGGCATTTGTCCTCTTCGTACCACATGGATTCCCATGTTGCTGATACTATGTCGCCATAAAAGTAGAGTGAACATCTGCTCTGTTCCGCATCCTCTTCGAAATCGACATATCCGACATTTACAACTTTTCCGTTCTGCTTGTTTTTCTTTGTGAAAATAAAACGTTTCGCCATTATTCCTCACCTCCCTCCTTTGATTCCTCGGATTCGACATCGCTTGCCTCCTCCGGTTCTGTTGTTTCCGGCTCTATGCTGTCCGGACTTTCATCTGTGCTTTCAATCTGCTTTGCGTATGCTGCACCTGCCTGTGTCAGTTTTACGATGTTACCATTCGCATACAGTTCATCGCCTCCATCTGCGTCCGACAGGTCAAGTTTTTCTCTTGCCTCGTTCGGTTTCATTATCATTCCTTGAACACCGTTCTTGAGATACTCCATTTGTGTCTTTGAGTCAGTTCGGAACAATACCTTTTCGTTGAATTTGTAATAAAATCCGTCATCTTGTTCCTCTTCGGAAAGAATCTTGAAATTGATTTCCTCCTCATACTGCTTGATGACGTATAGTTCCGTATCTACATAGAAAGATAACTGCTGCAACTCGCTGTTTGCGTATGATGATTTCGAGTAGTCGTTGATTTGGTTCGGCTTTACTCCGAACGCTGCTGCAATCTGTAAAGCATTGTATTTCTTCAATTCAAAGAACTGTGAATCTGACAACTTGATGTCCAGTGGTGTCAATTTCATTCCTAATGGAACAGGTAATATCTTGCCGACATTCCTTGCACCGCTGCCAAACTCCTCGAATGACTTGCGGAGAGCCTCTTTTGCGCCCTCGTTTAATTCTCCAGTGTATTCAAGAGTTGCCTTTGCTGTCAGTCCGCTTTCGTACATGTTGTTCATGAACTCCTGTGACGCAGACGCTCCTGCGACAGTTTCTCTCAATATCTGCTGCACTGGAACTCCCGTGATTCCGTCAAAGCTAAATGACGTTTTAAAATGCATCACCTCGTCTGTTCCAAATACGTACCTGTTTCCAGTTTGAGGGTCTGTGTATACGTACCACAAACGACCTACACCTGCGAAAATACCTGCATCGTCAATAATTATCTGTACGCATCTTGATTGCATTACCCACAAATCAAGAACTCTGACCTCTCCTCCGTACTTTTTTTTCACAAATTTCTTGCGAATATATACGTATGCATTTCCGTAGTGGTTACGGTTAATTTCAACCGTGTTCCAAAACACCGTCGGTGTCATGAATGGATTCGGTCTGCGTGTTAGTAGCTTGGAGGTTTCTGTCTGTTCTGCCACCTCCGTTCCTTTGTCAGTCCTGTGATAGTATTTAATAGGCATTTTTGCCAACGTCTCGGAGAGCATCTTGAGGCAGGTGAAATATGTCACTTCTGATGTTGGTTTTCGCCTCTTCCCTAGTCCTAAACTTTCAAGAAACGAGGGTGAATTGATGGTACGTATCTCTCCTGTGTCTTGTGGTGTTCCCATCCACCAGTTTTTTATTTTATTTGCGGTTCTTTTGATTGGGTTCATTTCTCCTCCTCACCGCCTTTCTTTACATGTTGTTGATATAATTCAAGCCACTCATTTACACTCTCGTTGATGTCCGGCTTGTACTCTTCTTTCATCGCTGCTTTCCATGCGTCAATAATTGCATCTATCGGGTCAATTCTTTCCGTAGAAATATCTTTGTCGATTTTAATTTCTCCGTAATTGTTCGAAATGGTCTTTGCATTTGCGATTGACCATGTCAGCAATTCGTCAACTGGAATTGTTTTCTTGTTGTCGTTTTTGCCGACTTCAATACCCTCAATTTCAACATTTCCTGCAAGAATCTCCAGTCTGAAATCGACCGTTGCATCATTCAACTCTTTCGCTGTCTGTGTGATTGATACAGAATCAAATCCCATTGCCTCCAAATCAGACAAGAAAGCTGATGCGTTGTGTGGGTCATAACACACGAGTTGAGGTTTCAATTCGTGCTCCTTGATAAGATTCTCAAGGTACTTGATGATGTATTTATAGTCTGTTTTGATTCCTCCTAGCGTTTGAGTAACTGTCACAAGACCCTTTTCAATCCATACATCATATGGAACTTTGTCCGTCTTGATATGCTCGTCGACTCTGCCTGCCGGAATAAATGAGTGCGTATGAACAAAATACTTTTTCACATCATCTATCATGTGCGGAATGATTATCGCAATTGATGTCAAATCACCTCCGGATGAAAGGTCAACACCTACATAGCACTTTGAGCCTTTGAAATTCTTGAGTGATTTTGCAACCGCACAACGTTTCCATGCCGTAATGTCTTTGATGTACAGAGAATTTGACCACTGTATCCACATGTCTAATTGCTTAACTGCAAAATCTCGCAAATCCTCACCGCCCATGTCACGAGCAGTGTTTGCGACTGGAACTAGGTTCTCAAGTGCATCCTCGTCAAATTCGAGAATCGGGTTTGCTTTCAACCAGTTCTCTTTGACATACATGTCATCGTTTTCATCCATTTGTGCGATGTAAACAAATTGACTGTCATTCTCAAATACCCCTCTCAAGAGGTTGCAGCAATATTCATATAACTTATAACAAGGCGACTTGAGGTCAAATCCTGCTGTTGTGATAACGGAAATCAGTGCGGATTTGAGTTTCTTGATACCTCCCTCAAGTAGCTTGTACATCTGATTTGTCTTGTGCGCATGGTACTCGTCAACTATTCCCAAATATGCACGGTGTCCATCGAGTGACTTTGTGTCACCGGATAACGCTTTGATTTCAGAATGCGTCAGTAGGCAATCAATTGTGTGATTATGCTCATGAACCTTGAACCATTCTGCCAAATCCTCGTCCGAATTGATGAATTTAACAATTTCATCAAAAACAATATTCGCTTGGTCTTGCTTTGTCGCGGTGCAGAATATTTTTCCGTACTTGTATCCATCGAAATTCCCGTAATATGCTGCGAGAATACCGTTGATGAATGACTTGCCATTCTGTCTCCCTAACTGAACATAGGACGTTCTGAATCTTCTGTATGAGTTTTCTTTTGTCCTCCACCCATTGAGTGACCCCAAAATGAAACACTGGAACGGGTATGCAGTCACATTCTCACTGCCCTCGCCCTCTGCAATCGTCAACTCCTCTGCAAAATTGATTATTTCCTCTGACTTTTCAACATCGAAATAGTATTTGTACGGTGCTGCTTTTGCTTTTTCAAGGTCGTCAAGATGTCTTTGACATGCCAATTTGACAAGTTCTCCGGCAGGTGTTGCTCCCGAAATGACATCAAGTGCGTATTGTGTGCAACGGTCGGTTATATTTGTGTTATCACCATCTCTATGTTGCATATTTTGCGAACTTGTTCTCCGGTTTTGCAGTTTGTGCTTTTGGAACAACAAGACGACATCTGCTGCTTACGGTCATGCCGAAATCACCTGCTCCCTGTCTGCATTGTTTCATGCAGCGGTCTTGTATCACCATGAGTCGCTCTCTTTCTCCGTTCACGACCTGCCTTGTACCGACCTGCACACGCTCTTTTTCACCCGTGTCCGGATTTTCCTGCTCCTCATATACCGGAATATCAAGCATCAAAGGAGTCTTTTTTATCTCCTCTGTTACCTCAATGAACTGTTCTTGTGCAATCAGCAATCTCGCAAGTGCGTCACAATCCACATTTGCAATCAATTTTATTGCAAGGAGTTCCTTTGCTAGTTTTCGGAACTTTTTCTTTTGCTCCGGTGTTAGATATGCAGGTGGTCTCACCTTGTCATTCGGTGCTGTGACTTCTGCGTTTTTCCTTGCCTCAATTTCCGCTTTTGTGAAGTGTTTTTTTCCTTTCATGACCACCAAATCAGTCGGTTGTCTTTGTCCTGCCATAGCAACATCGAACCCCCTTTCTGTCTAGTGTTCACGCTTTTTGTGTCATATTCTGACACACTCATTTCGGTGTACCTTTCTGAAAAAATCCCGTGGGGAGTTTTCTCAAAGGAAAAGAGGGGGTGTGACTAGGAATGAATCAGCTAAAACTTTTTTATAGCCCCCTGCCTCTTTGAAATGGTACTCAATGAGTGCTCTCAACTGCGTTTGTGTTGCTTTCATGCTTTCCTCACTTTGTTTGTACAATGCGGTGATTGTACTGTGTGTTGAATGGTTGAGTGGTATGAGGTTGAGTGGGTTCAAGCGTTGCTCCCAGTCCTCCTCTAATTCAATGATGTGATGAACATGGTCGCAAGTCATGACCTCGTGCTTGATGTACAGTGCATATATGTCTACGTTGTCAAACACACTGATGATACTTTGTCTCATTGTCATCCATTCCTTTGACAAGTAGAACTCTGCTGCCCTTTGGTCTCTGCGTGTGTTGTTGTATGTCACAAACCTTGATGGTTGTTTTGCCTCGCATGCATCACACATCTTGAGGGATTGTGATATCAAACGACCGCATCCCTTACATGGTTTCAGCAACACTGCTGTTCACTCCTCTCTTGTCTTGTGTTCTGCTGCCTCCAGTCATTCGTTACCTCAACAAGAGGAGGACGACTGTCTGCACTGCTGCATGTCGTCGCCCTCGTATAACAGGAGGGCAAACAGGCAAGAAAAAAGCGACTGCATCAACTGCAATCGCTTACTCAACTGTTCACGCTATCATATTACCACTGTAAAAAGCACTTTTGTTCACCCACTTTTTACCCCCATTTTCACCCTCATTTCACCCTGTTTTGACCCCTTTTTGAACAAATATCATCTGTTTTCGATTGCTTTTGCGCCGAATATCTTGATTGATAACCGTTCAGTCATAACTCTGCACCACTTTTTCGGTGAGTTCTTTCCGCATCCGGTTTCTCTCACAATATCCTCGTATGTCCTGCCCTCGATATATACTGCTGCAAGCGCATCGTATTTGTATCCCTCACCTGCTGCCTCTGCGTCCTCTTTCAAGGATTCCAGTGCTTTGTTGATATGTTCTAGTAGTATGATGGTCTCTGCGCGACACTCTCGAATGGACTGCAAGAAAGCCTTTTCTGCGGATATATTGTATTTCTGAATATCCGATACTTGTGACACTTCCGACACTGCCTCTTCTGAATATCGCACCATCTCTCTGTAATACTCAAGATATATCTGTGTTTTTTGAAATGGTGTCAGTTCCTTTTCCTCTTCCACGCTGTTTCCTCCCTTTATGCTTTTGTTTTGTTGGCAGTCCGTGCAGTCTCCTTTTGTTATTAGACCAACCCTCAACACCTGCCTCTCCATCCCCTATGAGAAAGGGAGTTCTTCGTCAATTCCGTCCGGTATACTCATGAATCCGTCTCCTGCATCCGAATACGTTGAATCTGTACTCTGCTGCCCCTCTGCTCTCTTGCTCTCTGCGAACTCATGCTCCTCAACGACCACATCGGTTGTATAGACCTTTTGTCCATCCTTGTTCGTGTATGAACCTGTTTGTATTCGACCAGTAATGACAATCTTTGTTCCCTTGTGCAAATACTTCTCTGCGAACTCTCCGACCTTGCCAAATGCGACGCAGGAAATAAAATCCGCTGACTGCTGCCCCTCCTGTGCAAATCTTCTGTCTACTGCAAGCGTATATCGTGCGATTGCTGTTGATTCCTGTGAATTGTTTCTTGTGTTGTATCTCACATCGGGGTCTCTTGTTAATCTTCCCATCAGTATGACCTTATTCATGCAGCTGCTCCTTTCCTTTCTTTTCCTCCTGCAAAATATACTCATTTTGCATTCTCTGCAATTCAATGATGCCTTTTCGGAACTGGATGTCATCTCCATTCATGCAGACTTCAAACAATTCTTCATACTTTTCAAGATTCTCGAAAATGAATCTCGCCTCGACTGCGGTTCTTGTCTGATTGAGAAACATTCCTTTGATGGTCTCTTTCATCTGCTCGCAATTCATTCTTTCCTCGTCTGTCTGTGGTGGGGTTTCTTTTATCATCTTTTTGTACACTCTCTCGATAGCATCTGAAATCGGTTCTTTCCAGTTCTGCCCTTTTTCAGTAATTATTTGATATTCAATATCTTCAAAACTGCCTCCTGCTGCAATTCCTGTGATTCTGATGTCTTTCTCTCCTTTTGTAGCTATAAGACGCAAATCATCATCGTATGCTTGCATGTAATACTCATATTTCGCATCGAAATTCTCTCTCGGATTGATAATGCATTCCGGACACCTGCTGCCCTCTGTTTCAATCTTCACCCCGATATATTTTGCATCCGTCGCCTTTGCATTGATAAATAATGCTTTGAGCATGCTTTTATTCATTTTCTTTTTCTGCCTCCTTTGAGGTTTTCTCAATCACCTTTGTTGCCATAATGCAATATCCGTCCTCTATTCCGGTGTATTCCTCAAGCATGTATGTCACAAGAACTCTCACCATGCGTCCGGTGTTCTTTCCGTCTTTGAACTCCATCATTTCGAGAATGTCACCTACTTTGTAGCCTCTGTCATTCTTTCGTAATTCGAAACTCTTTCGTCCGCAGCATACATCATCAAAATACATTGCTGCCAGTCTAATCTCGTGAACTTTCTGACCGTTTTCTCCTGTTGTCGATGGAATATTGTTCATCTTCTCCTCGTCAGCCATCTCACGGAGTTTTTTTGCAGTCTCTTTGTCAATTGCGTCCTGCTCCTCGTTATATCTCTGTTCATCTGTCTTGTATGCCTCTGTGCGGTTCTTGTACTGGTCGCATTTTGTGCAAGTGCCTGTTTTTACATTGCAAGTCTCGTATTCTGTACATGAATAGCAAATTGATGTGATTCCCTCCGGATGTGGTGTCTCGTAATCGTCTCCGGCTCTCTTCTGTGGTTCTGTCTCCACTGCTGCACCTGCTGCCTCTGCCTCGACATTTGCTGTGTCTGATTCTGACACCTGCTCACTTTCTGTTTTTCCTGTTTTCATCTCACGAATGTCTTTGTGTGAAAGTTCTCCGTCGGTCTTGTATTTCTCAAGTGCCTGTTGCTGTTCTTCCGGTGTCATTCCCGATAATTCATAGGCTGCGGAAAATGTGAGACGCTCCTTGTCCAGTTCTTCCTTGAACTCCGGAATCAGATTGTTGCTCACTGCCTCAATCTGCGCAATCTTTGTCTTTGACATATGCAGCATAGACGAAATGACCTCTCTCAATCGACCGGACTGCAAGTCATACCCTTTGATTTGCTTTCCTGCTGCTTTCATTCGCTCAAGTGAGCCTTTGAGACGCTGTTCCTCCTCAATCATATCTCCGACGCTCTTGTCTCTATATGCGTTTGCGATAATAATTTCGACCTGCTCCTCGTCTGCGTCCTGTGGTGCTGTCAGCTTGCATGTTGCCATCTCAAACTCTTTGTATCCCTGTTCAACAAGTCTTTTGAGTGCAAGCCATCGTCTCTCTCCTGCAACGATTCTATATTCTCCCTTTTCGCATGGCTCGTATACGAGTTCAAGGTTCTGTTTGAGTCCATACATGAGGATATCTCCTGCCAGTTCCTCAATACCGTCTAAACTATAAAAGTTCATTGTATTTCGATACATTTTGAAAATCGAAACATCCTTTGTGCGGAATCTCGCTCTTGGTGATTCGTCAATTCCTGCCTTACTGTTTTTGTTGAGTGCATCCATAACACTATATCCTGTTGCCATCTTGTTCCTCCCGTTTGTTTTCTTTTATTCTTAAATCCGGACAGCCATCACATTGTTGTCCGTTCTCTTCGCATTGCGATTGTTCTTGATACGTCACATCAACAAATGGCTTTTCGTACCATTCGCAATATACCTCTGCCATCTCTTCGCCTTTACTCTGTCAACTTCTGTTTCTTCGTTTCTGTGCGTTCGACATTGATTTCGCCTTTGCTATTCTGTGAAACAGAGGCTTTCACCCCCCCTCGGAGATTTAGCGTGACCTTTGCGAGACCTCCGGAGTATATCTCCTCGACTGCTGCCTTTAGTATTTGAACAATGCCCTCTCCGACTCTCTTTTCGACTGCTGCATCCTCTCCGAATAATGCAGATACATTTTTCATCGCTTTTTCTTTTCTCTGCTTTTCTTTTTGATACTCGGATGCCTCTGTACATGTGCAGTGCATTGTCGCCTCCTCTGCTGCCTGTGGCTCGGTTAAATTTCTGTCAACTGCAAATTGCACCATCTGTCCGCAAAATCTGCAAGGTGCTGTTTGAATCTCTTTGCTCATGTTTTCCTCTCTTCCTGTCGCCTCATGCGACCTCTTGCAATATTATCTTTCTGAATATGCTTTCAAATATCGGAACTGCGATGCTGTTCCCTGCTTGGTCATATAACGCTTTGTAATACTTTCCGTTTCTTTCTTGGACTGCTTTTGCTCTTTCGAAATCCTCGTCTGTATATCCCATGAGCCTCCAACACTCACGCTCTGTCAAATATCTGTATCGACCGTCTCCTCTGTCTATCACTTGAGCAGGTGTTCTGTCTTGTCTTGTGGTAATGGTGTATGCGTAGTCTTGAATGACCGTCGCTCTGCGGATTCCCTTTTCTCCTATGCATGCAAGCACACTCGGTTGCGTTACGTCATACACATCCGGAACATCATCCTCAAGAAACTCTTGCAGGTTTCGCATCGGTGTCCGTATGAGGTCATCAAACTCGAATTTTTCTCCATTTAGGACGGAGACTGTGAACACACGCTCTCTTGCTTGTGGCAATCCGAAATCTCTTGCATCCAGTACCTCAAAATTGTTCGTGTATCCTAGACGTTCCATTTCTTTCATGTATCTGTCGAAATTCGGTCTCATATACTTTGATTTGACGTTCTTTACGTTCTCCCATATCACATATTTAGGTCGCCACTCTCCCATGTTCTCAATGATATGTATTGTTTCCCACATAAGTGATGAACGTGTTCCGCTGCCCTCGTCACTTCCTGCTCCTCTGTTGATTCTTTCCTCGCCTGTTGCTTTCCCTTGATGCCCTGCAATGCTCATGTCTTGACAAGGCGAACCGTGAATCAATATGTCCGGCTTTAGATTCCACCCGACAACTGACTGTGTCTTGTACTCCAACTCTTCACGAAACATCGAATTGTATGAACGTACCGCCTTTTCATTTATTTCCACATAGTCAATCGCCTTTGTTGGAATGTTGAGATTTCTCAATGCACATCGAGGTGAACCGATTCCTCCGAATAATTCTAAAATCTGAATCATGTGTCAACCTCCTATAATCAATGGAATCTCCTTGAGTTCCTCTGTTGACATCTCGCTGATTGTATAGTGAACCTCGCTCTTTGTATCGTCTATGAACTCAATAATCAGTTCTCTGATAATCTCTTCGTTTAAGATGATTTTTACTGTTCCTGTTGCCTGTTTTATGAATGCATCCAGTTCCTCGCACGAAATATCATTCGGAGAATCGTCTATTTTCTTCATTTCCTTGTCATATTCCTCTGTATCAAGTTTTCTGACAATGTTCTTGAGTTTTCCTCTCAAGTCGTTATACCATTGCTCACGCTCTCTCAACCTGTCGAGTTCTTCTATACTGATTGTTGCAGTTCCCTCAACTTTTCTCATGCTCTGCTGCCTCCTGTTCTCTCTTTTCAAGTTCCTCTTTTCCCAGTCTTATGAAATCTTTCAAATCCCCCACTCTGCGATTGTATGAATCCAGTGCTTTCTTTGCATTGTCATACTGCCATTTCAGAAAAAGCTGTTGAGTTGTTCCCTCTTTTTCTTTCAGTTCTTTTTCTGCTTTTTCGATAGCCTCTTTCAAGTCTCCACTGTATTTGAATGTTGTTCCGTCCTTTTTATGCACTGCTCTCATTCCTGCCATGCATCACCCCTCCATTTCCTTGATAATCTCATGAACCACGTTGCGATAGTCTTGTGCTGCAATGCATCGGGGTGAGAACTTTGGGAGCGGTGTCATCGCAATGGTCGCTCTTTCTGCAATGATTGACCTACGCACTGGAGTGACGAACATGTCAAATCCGGATTCTGTTTTCATCCATTCCTCATAGTCTAGTGTTGTTTTGTTCTTCATTCTCATTGTCATGAGACCCTTGATTCTCAACTGTGGGTTGATTTCTTTTAAATCTTCCACCTGCTCCTCAAGATTATGGATTGCCTCGTTTTCATATCCTCCGACCTTGACCGGAGCAATGACCATCTGTGCAGCTAGTAAGATGTTGATGACCACCATGTCAAAGAAACGTCCGCAATCGCAAATGCAATAATCATATGCCTCTGATACCTCCTCAAGTGCCTCTCTGAATCTTGTGACCTGCTTTTCCTCGGATTTCATGATGTTGCTGTGTGTGTCATGTAGATACCCGTTTGCTGTGATGATATCTATGTGTGAATACTGGGTCGGCTTTATAAGTTCCGACGTTCTGTATGTACCACCTATACACTCATGACGTTCGAGCAGTTCGCTCATTCCGATTCCCTCCGGCTCAAACATCTCAAGTGTCTTTGATGTGTCTCCCTGTGGGTCTCCGTCCACTAATAAAACTCTTTGATGGTACTCCTCGCCTAAAATGTAGGCTATGGAATCAGATGTCGTCGTCTTTCCGATTCCCCCTTTTGGTGACATTACTGCGATAATTTTCATGTGCATTCCCTCCTGTTATATTTTTGTTCCTGTTGTTACTCTTTCATGAACCCTCTTGCGTTTTTGATTGCTGCTGCACATGCAATCAGTGCAACTGCTGCTATTATTGCGACTGCTGCAACCACACTCACGAAAATGATAGTGATGACTTTCATTGTTTTCTTGCCTCCGTCTCGGATGTGTATTCTTGATACTTCTTTGAAAATATCTCGTGTTCGACCAGTTCCTCTCTTGTGAGTTCCAGTTCTCTTTCTAATTTGGCGATTTTACCTCTCAAAAAAGTTTCTTTTTCCTTTATGGTTGCCCATACAGAAAGAGGAATATTGATGGTCTCCTGCTGCACTGCTGCCTTTTCTTTCGCCTCTTTCTTCTTTGGCTCTTTAATCTCACATCCGTTCCCTTTGAGAATGTCTTTTATTTCCTCTTTACCGCATCCGTTCAAGTCAGCAAGAATTTGTATTTGACTGTTCTTTTCTCCATTTCTCTTGTAACTGGCAACAATCTCGTTTTCTGTCATTTGCAAATTAACCACCTCCTCTATCTTGCAGGTAAATTGTGTAATACAATTTTGTCTGCAAGTCGCTGAAACAATAGTCCGGTGTTTCTTCCGGCAATAGTGGTCTCAACAATCCTCGCTCTTTCCACTCTTTGTGAGTGATTTCTAAATGAGCCGAAAATCGTTTGATTTCCTCGTCTTTGTATTTGTTGTATTCCTCTCCTTTGTATTCATCCTTGACTTGGTTTGCGAAACATCCTACATATCCCGTGTATAGGGTTTCTTTTCCTTTGGCAATTCTCAATAAACATGATGGTTCGATTATTTTTATAAAATCAGCTACCGTCATTTTTCTCCTCCCTTGACTTTCCCGTCCTTGAGAATGCTATTGTTTGGAATACCCATGCGAATGTGTCCTCTGCGTGTTTCTCCTGCTCCTTTTAAAGCTAGATACTCCTCGATGACATTTATTGCCTCCTCGGATGAATAACAAGTTGCAACAAAATGTCCTGCGTCTGCCATGTCTGCAAGAAACTCTTTTTGTGTGTCCTGCTGCCGATTGTTCCCGTACTTCATTTCGATGTACAATCCGCAATACACTCCTTTCGGATAAGGCAGACACAAGTCGGAAACACCTGCCTTGACACCCATCTGTTTGAGTTTGACTGCCTCCATCTTGTTCCTGCTGCCTCCGTTTGGTATGTGGTGCAGCCACTTGAGTTCCGGATATCTCTGTTCGTTCCATTTCGCCCATGTCACGACGTTGATTTGTTCCGTGTCCTCGCTCCTTAACGCATATTTCATATTCATTTGTTCTCGCCTCCATCCTTTGGTGCTTTGTCTGCTCTGCAAATATCGAAATACTCGCAAAATAGGCAATTACTGTGACAGTGGTCTCTTTTTTTCATGTGGTGGATTCTTGCAAATATCTGCTTTGCTGTGATTCTCATTTTTCGCTTTCCTCCCTCTTGTTTCTTTGTATGTCAGATGTGAATGCATGAACACACTATTTTCTGTGCATGTTGTCCATTTCCTTTTCTTTGGATTCTCACATGTCCAGTTTCCCAGTTGCATCAATTCGCCTTTCTTTGCGTTCGTTAGATGCCTATACGGAAACGGTGTCAAGCTGACGTTTATCTCTTCAACTTCATGTGTGTTTTCGTTCCATCCTTTGACACCGAATTTTGTTCGGTCAACACTGATGTAATCAATCCCTGCATCCCTCAACTGCTTTTCGGCTCTCTTGAAATATTTCTCTTTCTCTGACTGCTGCCAGTTGAATCTCACTGCTGCAACACCTCCTCAATTTCCTTTGCTCTTTCCATGATTCCGGTGTTGTAGTCGTATGTGTATATCCCTTTGCTCCATAGATTTTTGTATGCCCCTGCTTGCCCGTAATTGTATGCAGCGAGCGCATCCTGCTGTGTGCCATACTTATCAATGAGCGATGCGAGATAGTCAACTCCTACGAGTATGTTTTGATATGGGTTTTTGAGGTCTGTGCAATTCAATCTCTGCATCCTGTCCTTGTGATGATTCTCAAACACCTGCATATATCCAACACTGTGGCCATCATCCCCCACTCTGTCGAACTGGTATCCCGATTCACGCTCTATAAGAGCAAGCACAAGTTCGTATCTAACTCCGTACTGTTTGCAGATTATGTATGTGTATATCTGCATTTTCTCGGGCATGTATCCTCCGGTCTTTTGGTATTCCACCGGTATTTCATAGAACTTGAATCCCTCAATGTCATCCGCTCCCCAGTCCTCCGACATGGTGTCGAATACTGCATATTTGTCCTGTGTCTCTTCTTTTGTTGATTCAATCAGAATTTCCTCGACTGCTGCCGTTGCTCCTGCGGTTGGACGTTTGTTTTCATCCTGCTGCATCTGTGCAATTTCTTCTGTACTCTGCTGTGATTCCTGCTCTCTTCTTTCGTGTCCTCTGATTGTCGTTGCAATCATGTGAATCGTTAGCGTGAGTGCAAGCACAATCAGAATCCCCATGCATCTGCGGTCATGTTTTTTTGCCTGTTTTCTTGTCATCATTCCCTCCTTTTTCGCATCCTCGCTCGTATGTAGAACATACCGTTGAAATCGTTGTAATACACACCGGAATCCGTGAACGCATATTCCGGAAACCACCTTTTCATCTGAACCTCAATCAAGTTTCTGTCTTTTAACATTTCATCCACATATTTCTTGATTTTCTTATAGCTGCCCTTGCCTTTTTCCGGCTGCTTTGAATGCACGACACGTATTTGCGGTTGTTTCAACCCTTTTGAGGACATCCATCTCTTTTCAGACTTGATACGGTTCTTTTCTTCTGTGATGTAATTTGCTAGACCGGACAATCCGTTTTCATCTGTCTCCAGTCGTCGGACTTCATTTCTGCTCGATTGCCCCCAACATGACTCAACCGTGTCCATGTCCATGTCTCCATCCATAACAATGTGATGATGCCATCTGATTTCCTCTTGCGGATTGTAGGCATTGACAATCACGTACCTTGCGTTTCCTAGTCCTCTCTTTTTCCTCTGATAGTTCACTCTTCTGATGTACTTTTGCACATTTTTTATTGCTGCATCCACATCTCCGTCGGGAGGTAGGTGCTCGTCATCGTATGTGAGCGTTATCCATATGTCACGACTTGTGAAATTCTCATTGATTAGTCTCTCCACGTACTTTCTTGCGTTCTTGTCATTGAGATTTCTCTGTGCTTTGGAATTGTCTCTCTTGATTGTTCTCCCTGCCTCCGGTACTGCATCCATGTTCTTGAACTGTGGATATATTTCAACGTCCAGTTGTTCTCCTGCTCTTACCTCCTTGAGAGCATATACGAGTGATTTTCTATTTTTAGCCATCTGCTCAATAAAGAACTCATTCAAGTCCTCTATTGATTTATTGAATGCTGCCTCATAGTCATATGAGACATATTCCTCTTTTTTTATTCTCCTCTTGTTCATCTGACTCCATCCTGCTGCTATATATATTTAGATTTTCGCTGACTTGTTAATATCTATAACAAGGACGCTCAATCCCTCACAATCCTTTGAAAAATAAGCGTTTCTCGCACTTTTTCAGATTGCATTTTTGTGTCAGATTTGTTATAATATCTTTAGTGTTTAACAAGTCTGACACGACTTGAATTTGGACATCCGGTCGCAGCGGATGTCCTTTTTCTTGCTCTTTTATGAGTGGTATAGAATCTTGATTCCTGCGTCTCTTGCAATTCTCATTTCTCGCTCCATTCCCTCGGTTATCCCGAACCGCTGTCCTACAACGACAATGTCGCATCTGTCTACGATGTTTCGTCCTGCTGCCAGTCCGATTTCTCTCTCCTGCGGATTGTCCTCGGATAAGCATTGCGTCATGTATAGGTGAACTGTTATCGGTGCGCCTCCCTGCATCAGAACCTCTCTTGTGAGTTCCTGTGCATATTCAACATTTCTTTTTAGCTGTTCCTCTGTCTTTGCTCTGTATGGCGAGCAAATATAAACTGTCTCCATCTGTTCCATTCCCCCTTATTTTCTTGTTTCCTCCGTTTCGTATGGTGCAGGTAAAGGCATCCATGCATCTACCTCGTCCAGTTCGTAGGTGTCAAAATAATATCCGTTAGTGCTTAAATCAAAACAACATTCATCAACTACCACCATTCCGGCAATGGATAAAAGAACTCTTTCTCCCTCTTGTGGTAGATTGTCATAAATCTTTGCGCCCTCTCCGAACATTTCAATCTCGTCCGGCTCTTTTGCGATGTGAAATGTCATCGGAATCCATTTCATTTCCACTCGTTTTGTTCCCTCCTTTGGTCGTTTTTCCAAAATATGAGGTTGACTGCTGCAACAATCAACCTCCATCACAGGCTTATCTCATACCTTGCTATTTTCTTTTATGCGGTCAGAACCGCACTCTCTTTTTTTCTTGCGCTTTCCTCCTCTGCTCTTGCCATGTATCCGGCAATGAATGACTTTTCATTGTCCTGCAAAGACTTGAATTTCTCTGCAATTCTTTCAACAGTATCTTTTCTTTCTTCTTTTGACATGTTTATCGCTCCTTTCTGATTCTTTTTAGTTCCTGCTCGATATCCTTTCCACAATAGTCGTGCAGGAGTTTCTCTGATATGTGATATGTCCATATTGAGGACATCTTGATTGCTGTTCCGATTGGGAGTTTACCCTGCTGCATCGCAACTCTGACAAATTGCGGTGACACATTCAGTATCTCCGCAGCCTCGGTTGGCAATATTCGTCCTACGTCCATCGTCACCGCCTCCTTGTTCTCATTTCTTCAAATCTCTAGTGTGATTGCTGCTGATGTTCTCCGTTAGTACCACGACGCTCTCGAAAGCTCTCTCTCGACATTTCTTGATAAATACGCAGCCACTCATTGAGAGTTTCATCATCGCTTTTCTTTTTGGGAGATGCTTTTGCGTCTCCTTTTCTTTTTGATAATTCATCAAATATATCTTTGAGTATTCCTATGTTTCACACCTCCTTGTTGTCCTGCTGCCTCACTCTGCCATATAATAAATGTGCAACCATTCTCAAATGACAGGAGGTGAGACAGTATGGACGATTTGACTAAAGAACAAAAACATCTTCTTGTTTCCATGTACAAGGAAGTGTTGAACCGTCAACCTGCTCTTTCTATGGAACGGGCAAATCATTTTGACAATTCCGACCAACTTGTTGAACTCTTTTCTCTTGACATGTCATCTGACTACGTTTCTGATTTGTGTTGGAAACTTCATTCAAAGGGATACATCCAGTGTTATTCCGGAGATGACCTTGCGAACGAGATTTCTCTTTCCGACAAAACGATTGTCTATATGGAAAACAAATTCAAGAACGGTCTGAAGGATGTTCTTTCTTTTCTGTCTAACTTTATTTAATCTGTTGGGGATGTCTCATTTCTTGAGATGTCCTCTTTCTCAAAGTAGCTCCCGATTTCAGTTTTCGCTCGTCTCTCAAAATTCACTGCGTGGTTGATGTCGGTTGTATGTCTGCAATTCCCTCCATTTTTATAGCAGGTTCTTTTCTTGCAGTTTTCCCTCTCTCCGTCGCATAGATAAAATATCCTGCTCACGTCGTTCACCTCCTCTCCTTGTTCTATCTGCGTACATTGTATTCCTGTTACAGAACTTTGTCAACATCATTTTTCCTATTTGCGAACTTTTGTATTGATTTCTATTCTTGTGGGTGTTATATTCATTAAAAAGGAGGTGAGAAAATTGACTCAAAATGAACGTGTGAAAGAACTCCGAAAAGCTCTCAACCTCACTCTTGAAAAGTTTGGTCAGCGTATCGGAGTCGGCAAGTCGACTATTTCTGATATAGAAAACGGCAGACGTTCTCTTTCCGAGCATATGACAAAATCCATCTGTCGTGAGTTTGGAGTTGATTATATATGGTTGACTACTGGAGACGGTGAGATGTTCGTCGAAAGTGACAATGATATTATGGAAAGTATTGACCGTATAATGATGGGCGAGAATGATTTCCATAAAAATCTTTTCAAGACTTTCGCCCGACTAGATGACGACGAACTTGTCGCCCTTGAGAAAATTATTGACAAGTTTATTGAGGTCAGAAATGAAAAAGACTGACGGGTTCAACCGCCAGTCTCATGGGTGTAGAGATACAAAACGAATTTGTATATCCTCTTGAGGATGTGTTCGCTTTGTATCTTTTCGACTAACTCAATGATAGTCTCTTTGTACTTGATAGCAACCACCCTCTTTCCGAATTTGATTCTATCACTTATTTCCATGATTGTGGAAATATTGCGGTTCATTTCCATAATTATGGAAATCGTTCCGATATCCCCGACATTCATGTTGTGGTGTGATACAATTATTTGTATTCGGATTCAAAGAGGTCGGATATTTTCATATCAAGTGCGATTGCAATTGTCTCCAGTTGAAAAAGTGTCGGTGACACCTTTTCATTCTCGATGTTGTTGAGCGTAGATTTTCCGATTCCGGTCTTTCTCGACAACTCCATCAACGTGAGACCTTTGTTTGTTCGTGCCTCCCATGTCAGAATCTTCATTTTCCTCACCTCCTTTCCGGTGAGGTTATCGTTTAAAGATAGATACTGACTTTTAGGCACAAAAAAGAGCGACATCCGCTGCAACGGACATCGCCCTGTGTAACATTATCTCATACTTTGCTAAAAGCACTCGATGAATGTAAAATCACATATTCATTCTATCATAAAACCGTGCTTTCAGCATTGGTTTTATTTTTATACTCATTTTTACGGAGGTGGTAGAATGAAACTCCCTAACGGGTTCGGCTCTGTCTACAAATTATCCGGAAAAAGACGCAATCCTTATGTCGCAAAAAAGACACGAGGATGGGAAATCAATCCGGAGACGGGCAAGTCGAAACAACTATATGATACTATCGGATATTATCCAACTCGAAAAGAGGCTCTTGCTGCACTTGTTGAGTACAACAACGACCCGTATGACTTGCACCTTGCAACAATTACTTTCGAGGAGGTATATGAACGATGGTCGGATATTCACTTTGAAAAAATCAAGGACACAAACGGATACAAGGCAGCCTTTAAAACGTCAGAGGCTTTGTGGAAGATGAAATTTGCAGAAATCAAGCTTGACCACTTGCAACGTGTCGTTGATAGTTCCGGCAAGAACACCCCTACTTTAAAAACCCTCAAAAACATGTGGGGTCTCATGTATGACTATGCTGTTATGCATGAGATTGTTTCTCAAGACAAGCGTGACATGGTCAGATACGTTGATATAAGCAAAGCAGGAAATCCGAACTCATACAAGCGCAAACCATTCTCGAAAAAAGAGATTGCGACCCTATGGAAAAATAAGGATTCAAACGTCTATGTCACTGTTATTCTTATATTGATTTATACGGGTGTCAGAATCGGAGAACTGCTCGACCTTGAAAAGTCGGATATTCATCTTGAGGAGCGATGGTTTTATGTTAGGGAATCCAAAACAGAGGCAGGAATCAGAGAAGTGCCGATTGCAGAGAAAGTCGTTCCGTTCTTTGAATATTGGTTGAGTAGAGATTGTGACCGCTTTATCTGCACACCGGATGATAAGCCTTTTACGTACCGGAATTATTATGATTCGTACTGGATTCCTCTCATGCTTGAGTTCGGATTCGGAAAATATGTTGTTGATGATACGAAAAAAGAACAGGTCTACAATGGACATCGTCCACATGACACAAGACACACCTGTGTCTCGCTGCTCACGGAAAAAGAGGTCGATGACAGGTTTATCAAGAAAATTGTCGGTCACAAAGGTCAAGGTGTTACTGAAACCGTATATACACACATCGAACTCCCGATAAAACTCGATGCAATAAATTCGATTTGATGGAGGTGTGCTGATGGATAGAAAAGAATATAAACTTGCCTTTGATAAAGAACGCTATGAGCGACTTGAGTTAAAAGTTCCTAAAGGAATGAAAAGCATCATCAAATCACTTGCAAGCGATAAAGGTATGTCGGTCAATGCCTATTTGCAAGACCTTGTCAGAAAAGACCAGTGTGGCATGTTCGACACGATGCAGATTGCAGAAAAGAACAGGGAAATGATTTCCGGCATTACTGGAAACATGCACGACGGATATGAGATAGTTTTCAAGGACGGATACTGCTGCCACTGTCGCACGAAAAAGGATGTCCGTTCCTGCATCATAGACCATTGTACTGAAAAAGGCGGTTGATACCGTCTTTTTTGCTGTCCTACGGAGGACACGCAAAGTCCTACGGAGGACAACTATTTTCTTGTTAGTTACCTGTTAGTTACGTGTTAGTTACCTTAAAAATTTCGTGTATTTTGAGAGTGTTTTTATAACCTTTTAGGCATAAAGAAAACCCCGAAAACATAAGGTTTTCGGGGTTTGTTTCTGTTTTGAAATATTCTCTCGAATTATCTCTTGCTGAACTGAGGTGCACGACGAGCTGCTTTGAGACCGTATTTCTTACGCTCTTTCATACGTGGATCTCTTGTTAAGAATCCAGCAGCCTTAAGAGTAGGTCTGTACTCGTTATCTACCTGAAGGAGTGCACGGGAGATACCATGACGGATGGCACCGGCCTGTCCTGAGTATCCGCCGCCCTTTACGTTTACTAAAACGTCAAACTTGTCAACTGTCTCAGTTGCTACTAATGGCTGACGAACGATTACCTTTAAAGTCTCAAGACCTAAGTACTCGTCAATATCTCTTTTATTGATTGTGATCTTTCCTGTTCCAGGTACTAAATAAACTCTGGCAACAGATGATTTTCTTCTTCCTGTTCCGTAATACTTTGTATTAGCCAATGTTGTTTACCTCCTCTGATTAGAATGTTAAAGCTTCTGGCTTCTGAGCTGCATGCTTGTGATCTGGTCCTGCGTATACAAATAACTTTGTGTACATCTGACGTCCTAAAGGTCCCTTTGGAAGCATTCCCTTAACAGCGAACTCGATGACACGCTCCGGATGCTTGTTGAGCATTTCCTTAAGAGTTGTCTCCTTGATTCCTCCAACGTATCCTGAATGACGGTAGTATACCTTCTGATCTAACTTCTTACCAGTTACTTTGATCTTCTCAGCGTTCACAACGATTACATAATCACCGGTATCAATGTGTGGTGTGAAGATTGGTTTATTCTTTCCTCTTAATACTTTAGCAACTTCTGATGCTAAACGTCCTAATGTCTTGCCTTCAGCGTCTACTACATACCACTTTCTGTCGATGGTAGCAGGACTTGCCATAAATGTTTTCATGGGTTTTCCTCCTTGATAGATATTCAAATCAATAAAATGCGAACAGTTTCAAGCCTCGTATGTCCGGACGCTGCTCTTTCCTGCTCTGCTTTTCTATATAGTTTAAATGCTCGCCGGGGCTTTTGGCTCACATTTACATACTATCACAGACTTATATATTATATTACCCGGGTCTTTTGTTGTCAAGCAGATTTCTCGTGTAAATCCCCATTTTTCCACCTTTATCCACAGGTTCTGTAAAAAGTGCCATCTGTATCCACAATCAAAATCTATTTTTTGACATATTCAACAAATCAACACAAAAATGATCCTATTCCGTGGTTTATTCGTACTCCAGCCCGATCATTGTCAGTCCGTGTGCAGGAGCAGTCGGTCCTGCCATGCTCCGGTTACAGGCATCTAATATCACCGGCATATCCTGTGGGACAGCTTCTCCCGCTCCCACCTTTATCAGTGTTCCGGCAATAATCCGCACCATATTATACAAAAATCCGCTTCCGGTGACTCTTATGGTGATAATGTCTTCTTTCTTTGTGACGGTACACGCATAGATGGTGCGCACGCTGGTTTTCGACTGTGCATTGACCGCACAGAAACTTTTAAAATCATGCTCGCCAACCAGATAATCCGCGGCCTCCTGCATTTTCTCCACATCCAGCGGATAATGATAAAAATATGTATCCAGCCGCCTGGTCGGCATGCGGAACCGCCGGTTTAGTATCCGGTACTCATAGGTCTTTCGGCTTCTAGAAAAACGTGGATGAAAGGTATCCGACACTTCGCAGGAATCCTGCACCACGATATCTTCCGGCAGCCTCTGGTTTAATGCGTAGCTGATCTTCTCCGCCGGCATACGGGTATCCGTATCAAAAATACAGACGTTTCCCAGAGAATGTACCCCCGCGTCCGTGCGGCTTGCGCCGGTCACGCGGATGTCTTCCCCAAGAAGCGCCTGCAATGCTTCATTTAATTTCTGTTCAATGGTCACACCGTTGGGCTGAATCTGCCAGCCGCTATAGTTGGTTCCGTCATATGCGACGACCATTTTTACTCTCATATTTCTTAATCCTGTTCTGTCAAATTTCCTGTTTTCAGATGATTTATATGCTGCTGCCGGCAGTCACCGTCCTGCTACTGTGGCCAGCGCAACAGCACTCGTGCAACAATCACAAGCACAAGAAATGCAATCAATATCACATAGGCTTTGCGGTCTGTTCCCTGATAGCGCAGCGGTTTCATCTTTGTTCGTCCCTCTCCGCCACTGTAGCAGCGGGCTTCCATGGCCATGGCAAGATCGTCCGCGCGACGGAACGCCGATACAAATAACGGAATCAGAAGCGGCACCATGCTTTTGGCTTTCTGGATCAGATTGCCGTCCTCAAAATCGGCACCACGCGCCATCTGTGCCTTCATGATCTTGTCCGTTTCCTCGATGAGAATCGGAATAAACCGCAGGGCAATGGACATCATCATCGCAATCGCATGCACCGGTATGTGAATCCGGTTCAGCGGAGACAATGCTTTTTCAAGTCCATCGGTCAGCTGGTTTGGCGTCGTGGTCAGTGTCATGAGAGACGTTCCAATGATCAGATAGATCAGCCGGATCGTCATAAGCACCGCATTCATAATACCTGTACTGGTCAGATGAAACGGTCCCCAGTGCCAGTACTCCGTACCGGTCGGTGTAAAGACCAGATTAAACACAGCCGTAATCAAAAGCAGCACCACAATGGCTTTTAACCCTTTTACGATATACGAAAACGGTACTTTTGAAATTTTGATCATAAAAATAAGCATACCGGTTATGATCGCAAATCCCAAAATGCCCCGGAACGTAAACAGCGCAATAATATATATCATTGTCGCAAATAATTTTACACGCGGGTCCAGTTTGTGTACGACAGAATCTGCCGGATAATACTGGCCCAGAGTAATATCTCTTAACATAAATTTCTCCTGTGCTCTGCAAACACTAAATGACGTTTTTCTCCCGAAGTGCCGACAGAATTGTCTGTGCTGCTTCTTTTGCCGTGGTTGCCTGTGTATCCACAGGAAGTCCCCGTTCCGCAAGTTCATGTACCAGATACGTCACCTGCGGCGCAGCAAGTCCTACCGCCTCAAGCTCCTTATAATGCGCAAACACCTGCTTCGGCAAAGCATCAAACATCACGGCACCGTGATTCATCACAATGATGCGATCCACATATTCCGCCACATCTTCCATACTGTGCGATACCAGAAGAATCGTGATTCCAAGTTCCCTGTGCATCTTAGAAACCAGTCCAAGGATTTCATCGCGCCCTGCCGGATCAAGTCCTGCTGTCGGCTCGTCCAGAATCAGCACATCCGGTTTCATTGCAAGTACTCCGGCGATTGCCACACGGCGCTTCTGTCCACCGGACAGATCAAACGGCGGCTGATAAAATAACTCTTCCGGAAACCCGACGTTGCGCAGCGCTTCAAACGCCCGCAGTTCTACATCCCTGCGATCCAGTCCCTGATTCTTCGGTCCAAAACAGACATCCTCAAAACAGGTGGTCTCAAACAGCTGATGATCCGGATACTGGAAAACCAGCCCCACTTTGCTCCGCAGGGCTTTCATATCATACCCTTCATCATAGATGTCCTGCCCATCCACATAGATGCTTCCCGATGATGCCCGCAGCAGTCCGTTCAGCAGCTGAGTCAGAGTCGATTTTCCCGATCCCGTATGACCGATAATTCCGATAAATTCGCCCTGATGAATCTGCAGATTGACATCCTTTAATGCCTGAATCTCATAAGCAGTACCGTCGCTGTATGTGTAATTGATCTTGTCTAAAATGATTTCTGCCATCTTTTTATCTCCTGCCTGTGCGCATATCTTTGTCTAGGCATTTGCCACGGACATAATCGCATCCACCAGTTCTTTCCTCGTAAGGATTCCCTGTGGAATCGGTACGCCCGCGCTGCGCAGTTCATCTGCCACAAGCGTTGCCTGCGGTACATCCAGACGATGTTCTTTCAGCTCGTCCACACGCGAAAAAATATCGCGCGGTGTACCGTCCATCACGATCTTTCCTTTCTCCATGACGTACACATAATCTGCGTCAACCACTTCTTCCATATAATGTGTAATAAGAATGATGGTAACGCCCTTTTTCTTATTCAGATCATGTGCAGTAGCAATAACCTCTTTGCGTCCGTTCGGATCAAGCATCGCTGTCGGCTCATCAAAGACAATGCATTTCGGTTCCATTGCCACAACACCGGCAATTGCAACACGCTGTTTCTGTCCACCGGAAAGTTTATTTGGAGAATGTTTGCGGTATTTTACCATATCCACAGCTTCTAAACTCTGATTGACACGCGTCCAGATTTCCTCTGTCGGCACCCCGATATTTTCGGGACCAAATCCCACATCTTCTTCTACCACACTGGCAATGATCTGATTGTCCGGATTCTGAAATACCATCCCGGCAGTTTTCCGGATCGGAATGGTATTGTCCTCATCGAGTACATCCATTCCATCCACCCAGATCACGCCTTCTGTCGGTGTCAGCAACGCATTGATATGTTTGGCAAGTGTCGACTTGCCCGATCCGTTGTGTCCGAGAATGGCAATGAACTGTCCCGCTTTTACATCCAGATTTACATGATCGAGTGCCGTCGTAATAGACTCAACATTGCCTTCCTCATCTCTGCGGAAAAATTCGTGTACAACATTTTTTGCTTTGATAATTCCCATTTTAATCGTCCCAGCTCAGTCTGTGAAGCTGTCCTTCCAGCTTCATATGGTCAAAATCGTTCTGGCGCAGTGCCTCATAAAGCACAATGGCAACAGAATTCGATAAGTTCAAAGAACGGGTTTCCCCGATCATCGGAATACGCACACAGGTATCCGGATTCGCCTTTAAGATTTCTTCCGGAATTCCTGCACTCTCTTTTCCGAACATAATGAAACAGTCCGGTTCATAATGGACATCCGAATACACATGACGTCCTTTTGTTGTCGCATAATAAATTTTTGCACCCGGATTTCTTTTACAGAAATCCTCCCAGTTTTCATATACGGTGACATCAAGATCTTTCCAGTAGTCCATGCCGGCACGCTTTAAATGTTTCTCCGATAAAGAAAAACCAAGCGGCTCAATCAGATGCAGCTTTGTACCGGTTGCGACACAGGTCCTGCCGATATTTCCCGTATTTGCTGGAATTTCCGGCTCATGTAATACAATATTTAACTCTGCCATTTTTAATTCTTAATCTCCCGAATCTCCGTTACAAACTCAGCCACGCGATCCAGTGCAATCCACAGATCATCCAGGGAATATGCATAGGATATACGAAGGAATCCCTCTCCGCAGGCACCGAACGCCGTACCCGGAACAACCGCAACTTTCTTCGTCTGCAGAAGTTTTGTTGCAAACTCATCACTGGTCATACCCAGATCCTTAATACAAGGGAACGCATAAAATGCTCCAAATGGTTCAAAACAGGAAAGTCCCATCTCTTTGAACCGCTCCAGTACATAACGGCGTCTGCCGTTGTACTCTTCCCGCATCATGGCAACATCTTCATCCCCGTTGCGCAGTGCCTCTACCGCCGCATACTGGCTGGTGGTCGGCGCACACATGATCGCAAACTGATGGATCTTTAACATCTGTTTGATGATTACTTCCGGTCCACATGCATAACCGAGTCTCCATCCGGTCATTGCATGCGATTTGGAAAATCCGTTGATCACGATTGTTCGCTCCCTCATTCCCGGAATGGAGGCAATGGATACATGATTGTCCAGATAGGTCAGTTCCGCATAGATCTCGTCACTCAGGACAAACAGATCATGTTTCTTTACCACTTCTGCAACTGCTTCCAGATCCTTCTTTTCCATAACCGCCCCGGTCGGGTTATTTGGGAAAGGCATAACAAGAAGCTTTGTCTTCGGCGTGATTGCAGCCTCAAGTTCTTCTGCCGTCAGGCGGAATTCGTTCTCTGCCTTCAGTTCGATCGGAACCGGTGTTCCATTTGCCAGTACACAACAAGGCACATAGGATACATAACTTGGCTGCGGAATAAGTACCTCATCTTGCGGATCTAACATGGCACGCATGGCAATATCAATTGCCTCACTGCCTCCGACTGTCACAAGCATCTCCTTGTTATAGTCATAGGAAAGCCCGAATCTCCGGTCAAGATATTTGGAAATCTCAATTTTTAATTCCTTTAAACCTGCATTTGAAGTATAAAAAGTTCTTCCTTTTTCAAGGGAATAAATTCCCTCATCACGAATATGCCACGGTGTATCAAAATCCGGCTCTCCGACGCCGAGAGAGATTGCATCATCCATCTCACTGACAATGTCAAAAAATTTCCGGATACCCGATGGCTCAATGGTTGTAATTGTTTTTGATAATGGATTTCTCATTATGCCATCATAATCCTTTCATCTTTTGCTTTCGGAGCCATAACAGTTCCGTGGTCTTTATATTTCTTTAAAATAAAGTTTGTCTTTGTGCTGAGTACCTGATCCAAGGCAGAAAGCTTATCGGATACAAACTGGGAAATCTCACGAAGTGTCTTCCCCTCCAATGTAACCATCAGGTCAAATCCGCCGGAGATAAGATACACGGAATTTACTTCCGGATAATTGTAAATGCGCTCTGCAACCTTATCAAATCCCATGCCGCGCTGCGGTGTCACACGCACTTCAATCAGTGCAGTTACTTTTTCCACACCGGCTTTGTCCCAGTTAATCAGCGTATGATATCCGCAGATAATTCCCTCCTGTTCCATAGCTTCCAGCTCATTCATGACTGCTGTCTCATCTACACCGAGAATTACGGCCAGCTCCTGTGTATCGATGCGGCTGTTTTTTTCTATAAAAGTTAAAATCTTCTCTCTCATATTTTATTGTTCTCCTAATTACATTTTACCATATTCCATAATTCGTCTGTCTGTGTTGTTTCTAAGAATCTGCGTTCCTCCCCATTGATAAGTACACGGTCATTGCTGTCGATTGTCCTTCCGATAATAACAGCTTCCCCGCCAGCCTGACGGATCGCATGCACCAGTGCATTGCCATCTGCCGCTGCCAGAAGAAGACTGCCTCCCGACAGAAGCTTGTAAGGATTTAAATCAAAAAATTCACAGATTTCTATGGTTTCCTGACGAATTGGTATTTTCTTCAGATCAATTTCCAGTCCGACGCCGGAACACTGCCCCAATTCCCAGAGAGCTCCGAAAACGCCTCCCTCTGAGAGGTCGTGCATTGCAGCAACGCCAGACTTTGCGGCGACTGCGGCCTCCGAACGGATAGAAAGATAATCTATATATTTTGCCGCTTTGTCAAGAAACGGCTGTGCGTATCTGGCCGATAACTCTTCCCGGTGTTCCGTTGCAAGAATCGCTGTTCCTTCCAGCCCGACCCATTTGGTCACAATCACATCCATATCCGGCTGCGCCCCTGCTGCTGTGACAAATAATTCCCTGTCAGCTTCTCCCACTGCCTGAACAATCAGTTGCGGAGAGGTCACTGTCCGAAGAACTTCCGTGTGTCCTCCGAGAACCGGAATCTGCTCTTTCTCACTTACACGGGATACTGCCGAAATCCATGCACGCAGATCATTTTCGCTTGCGGATGTCGGAAGCAGAAGCGTCATCGTAATTCCCAATGGTTTTGCCCCACTGCATGCAAGATTATTCAATGCCGCATAAACGCCGGCTTCCGGAAACGTGTCAAATGCACGGCAGGCTTCCGCAGTAACGATCTGCTTTCCCGCAGAAGCATCCACTGCACCGAAATCTATTCCCACTCCCGGTGCCCGGACCGCAGAATTATGAAGTTGTCGGAGAACCGAGCGCTTTAATATCGACTCGGATAATTTTCCTGCTTTCATACTGTTATTTTCTATTCGCTTTCTTTGGACGATTGTGTTTTTTTCGTGGATGTATTTGTTGAAGATGTTGTTTCTTTCTTGGTATCCTGTTTTTTGGAATCTTCCTTCTTTGTATCTTCCTTTTTATTATTTTCATCCTTTTTGGAGGAATCCTCTTTCTTGTTCGTATCGCTCTTGTCTGCGTCCTCCTTTTTATCGGTATCGTCCTTCTTTTCTTCTTCTTTCTGCTCTTCTTCTTTCTTTTGCGCGTTTGTCTTTAAACCGGCTGCCGCACTTCTTACTTTCGCTTCATCCCCGGTTGCAATTGCTGCCTTTAAAGCAGAAAGTGTCTCGCTTGTTGCATCTTTGGTTCCAATGGTAATAAGCTTTGGAGTTGCCTGATAATTACTCTTGTTGAACAGATCCCTGCTCTGCTGTTTTCCGTCCACCTTCACAATCTTCCACAACTGCGCAATGCATCCGGACTGTCCGGACTGGGTAACAGAAACCGAACCGGCGGTAAGGGAAGCATCCATTGCAAACTGCACCTTTGGGTCTGTCTTTGAAACGGTTTCACTTTCAAACGAAATCTCCCGGTTGGATGGTCTCGTTTCTTTTCCATACACATTAAAATAAATGATACCGCCACTGCAATATCCTTCGATATATACCGGCGCATCCAGATTATTTTTAAACTTCAGATCTTTATAATTTCCGGCAATTGCCGCATCCATGGACGGTTCCACATAATGAACCAGCATGGAATGATTAAAACGCATCGTAATTTCCAGTTCTGCCCGGATAACTGCATTATATAAAGTCGTTGCAACCTGACAGATTCCACCGCCAAACGATTCCACTACCGTTCCGTTCTGATAGGCACCGGCCAGTTCATATCCGTTCTCCTGTGTAAACGGGCTGACCGTTTTTGCCAGATCAAACTCCTCTCCCGGATAAAGGATTGTACCATCTACTTTGCTCACTCCGGTTATGACATTTTTTGCACGTCCTGCACTCGAACTTGCAAAGTTTGTCGTATAAGAACCGATCAGATCCGTAATTTCTGCGAGTTCTTTCTCATCCCCGCGCGGTTCTACCGTCTTTGTTACCAGATCAATCTCATTATTGGAGCCGTCCCAGCCCTGTGCAAGAAAATCATTGATTGCATACACGGAATTTACGACATCCACCTCGACGCCTTCTTTTCCCTTTACAAATTCAAATTTTCCATTGACACGCTTTAATCCATTATCAACAGCCCCGACGGCAAGATCATCTGCGCTCTCATATATCTTTTCGGCCGTCGCCTGTTTGTTTACACTCAGATGCATATCGAGAACCAGTTTTTTCTTTTTGAGATCCTGCAGGGTTTTATATCGGTTGATCAGACTTCCGGCGTGTCCCACCGCCAAAGCTTCCTGCACGGCAGTATCCGCATCCGCGGTCACTCCCATATCTTCTGCAGTCATCTGAATGGAACCGGTTTCTCCTTTCAGCGTAAAAGTTGTATCCATCAGCCCATCCACGTATTCTTCTACCGCAGATATCGCCTGATTTTCTGTCATTCCTCCGACGTTTACATTTCCGATGGAAATTCCATTTTCAATGGTAGTCTCCTCTGCTGCCATCGCTGCCTGTGTATGAGAACCGAGTCCCACCACACAAAAAAGTACTGCTGCAGCCATTCCTAACTTTGTTATCTTCTTCATATTCTTCCTTTAAAATAATTTTAGCGTTATCTTGTATTTTAACATAAACAATCACTTTTTCAAGTGCCGCTACCCATAAATCAGCGCTGAAACCAGTGTTGTAACAACCATTGCAGCGATAACAACCAACGATATGAGTGCAATCAGCTGTCTTTTTCGTTTTGAACCATTAAAATTATACATACTATTCACCTCTTTCGCAAAATCAGTTATAATGAATACACAACAATATCAGAAAGGATTTCCATTATGTTTGTATTTCTTGCTATTTTTATCGTTTTTCTGCTGTATATTAACTTTTTGATGCATAAAAATAAACGCGCCCAGGAAAATCTCGAAAAACAGTTCTGGGACCGGGAGCGCAGTGCGAATTTCACACGCAAAAAAGATATCAGCAATCTTAATTATCTTATCATAACAGAAGATAAAATACCACAAAACCTTACGACCGATGCCAAAAAATCACTGGAAACACTATGCGGTCAGAAAATGCTGAATCTTTCTTCCATGAGTAACACCGACCTGAAACTTGAATATGGTGTTGCAAACCTGGATGAACTCAGCGCATGTGATGACCGTTTTTCCACATTTGAACGAAATGCTGCCATCTATGCCCAGGAACTGAGTGATGCCGGATATACCGATCAGGCACGCCAGCTGCTGGAATTTGCAGTTTCCTGTCATGTCGACAACAGCAGCATCTACACACAGCTGGCAGCCATCTATCAGACCGGGGGCAATCTCTCCGGAATCTTGCAGCTGCAGGAAGCAGCTGCGCAGCTTGCGCCGTTTCCGCAAAAAATCATTCTGGAAAAACTTAAAAGTTTCCAGCCCTGATCTTATCCTGCAGCCGGGAGGCTTCACTGCGTGTAAGAGTCTCCCAGCTGATACTGTCTTTCCTTCCATATTGTTCCATCAGTTCCCTGAGCCGTTCTTTCTGATGCTCCGTTGCCGGCGTCTGTCTCTTTGCCTTATACACCAGAGGTTTCGGGACAAACAGTTCCATGGAAGCACCTTCTATGGATTTTAAATTTTCAAATACCTTATAGGTTTCTACTGCATCATCCAGTGCCCGGTGTGCATGTTCCCGTTCAATCTGAAAATATTCGCACAGGCTTTCCAGTTTTTTCGACTGTGCCCCCGGAAGGAGTGCCCGCGCAATCCGCAGGGTATCACAGGCCGACAATTCCAGTGGAATTTTCTGATTGACGGCCCACTGCTTCAGAAAACTGTAATCAAAAATCAGATTATGTCCCACAAGAATATCATCCCCGATAAATTGCAGAAGTTCCTGCATTGCCACATTCTCTTCTTTCCCCAAAGCCGCCATTTCATCTGTAATCCCGGTCAGCTGTACTACCGTTTCCGGAATTGACATTCCCGGACGCACGAGCGTTCCATATGTATCTGCAATCTCTCCGTTCCGTACACGAACCGCCCCGATTTCTATTACTTTGTCCCTTTTCGGAGCCAGTCCCGTCATCTCCAGATCAAGAACCGTATAATCCATTTTATGCACCTGCCTTACGCTTTCATACATGTTTATTATACACATATAAGAAAAGAAAACCAGCCAGAATATGGCCGGTTTTCTTCCACAATAACGCTCTTTATAAAATTCTTCCAATCAATACATCCAGTCCCGCCACCCACAGCAACAGTGCGCCAACGATATATACTTTGGTTTTTGCTTCATATCCGACACGGTATCCGGTATAGATGCCGCCGATCACAAATGCAACGGTACATACAACAATCATGATCAGAATCATAAGCACATTCGTTTCCAGAAATCCAAATGCAATTCCCGTAAGCAGCGTGTAAATTCCACTGATACATGCCATGCGGACAAATCTCCGGATTCCAAGATGATGTTCCAGATGTTCTTCCACATGTTCGTTTCGGATTGCTTTTACCATCAGCCGGATGCCAAGAATCATAAAAATCACCATGGATATAATCTGTCCCAGCAGCTTTTCGTCCGGCACCGACCGGTAATGGCAGAACAGGGAGGACAAAAAATGCCCCAGATATAACGTAATCAGCTGTGCCAGCGCAACGATTCCACAGATCACTGTCAGATTTTTTTTATTTATTTTTGCAACCAGTGATCCCTGACATTCCATTGCTGCGAAAATATCCAGAGATACCCCTGCTATTATCAGCAGGTTTTCCATCCAGTTCATCCTTTTTCCTCCGACCATCAAAATTATTTGTTATTTTCACTGTCTGCCTTAATCGCATCCTGTTTATAAATAAATTTTACGCTTCCGTTTACACCGTCTGCAACCTTTGTAAATGTCTGGTAATCCTCACCCGCATCAAGCATTGCCTGCAGTTTGTCGGTCAGCGGTTTGATATCTCCGTTATAGCTGTTCGCAATCTTGGAAATACCCTTCTCGTCGAATTCTACCATGCCATCTGCCAGCGTATGGGACCCGTCATCCAGTTTATCTACACCGGACACAATCTTTACCGTGGCATCGTTGAGTGCCTTGATTCCCTTCGTCAGTGTTGGAACTGCGTCTGCCAGAGACTGTGTTCCCTTACTGAGTGCTGCGGAACCGGTAACCAGACTGTAACCGTTTTCCTGTACTGCTTCAATCTGCTGTGCAATTGTAGCCTTTGCACTCTCTGCTCCTGTAACAGCGGCTGCACTTGCTGCCTGTACGGCCACATTCTGACATGCTCCTGCCAGCTGTGTAGCCAGTGTCTTTAAGCTGCTCTCCACACCGTCTGTCACCTGCTCATTGTTTCTTCCTGCTGCAAGCTGTGCCTTGATTGTGCTCTGTGTCTTGTGAAAGAGTGTGTCCTTTGCCCCACTCTTTGCATACAGCAGTTCCGCAAGCTGTGCACTTGTCATACCATCCGATACGGCATACATAACCGTTGACGTCTGATCGTTTGCCTGTGCGCCCTTTGCCCACGCTGCTTTAATGCCGGCAGCCGCCTGATCTGCAGTAAGTTTGCTGTCTGCCGCCTGTCCTGCAGCTTTCAGCAATACCTGTCTTACCACTTCATTATACACGGTTTCTGCTGCATTTGCACTATAAGCGCCATCATAAAGAGAAGTAAATAATGCGCCATCCGTTGTGCTGCCATCTTTTCCTGTGCTGTAACGGAGTGCGGCATAGATCTGGTTTGCGACTTCCTGCGTTTTTCCGTTTGCAAACTCTTTTGCCACCGTCTCGGAAGCGGTCTTTGACGCTGCCTGTTTCTCTGTATCACTCATCTTTGTATTTAACGCTTTATCAAGTGTCTGGATTCCCTTGCTGATGGATTCTGCGCTGGTGTTTAATGTCTCCACACCTTTGCCCAGATCTCCGCTCTTTGAATTCAGCTCATTCATGCCGCTTGCATAATCCGCAAGATTTTTCTGTAACGTGTCCAGTCCATCAGATAATTCTTTTGATCCGTCTTTTAACTTGCTGCTTGCATCCAGCATGTCATCAATCATATCATCCAGAGAAGAAGAAGCCCCGCTCTTCATGGAAATCATGCTTCCGGCATTTGCCACGATCGTCATTGCCGTATCCAGCTTGAAGTCTTTTACATCGGCAGTCACTTCGAAATCTTCCGGAAGTTCCAGATCATCGATGAAATCAGAATCTTTCACATTCAGACTTTCTTTGATTCCCGGCAATGCATAGCCGATAACCACATTGCTGTCCCCGTTCTGGGAAACTTTTCCGTTCTTTACTTCCACATTGCTGAAACTGTCATCCAATACCAGTGCCGTTACTGCTGCAAACGGAACCTTTACCGTCTGCTTGTTTCCGTTTACGGTTTCTTCATAAGAAGAATTATTTGTGTAATCATAATGTATGGTAACTTTTCCGGATTTTCCAGCCAGATCCTTCGGTGCAATCTCATTTTCATCCAGATAATAAGTAACTTTCAGAGAAATCGGAGCTTCACTGTCTGTTTTTCCCTGATAGTAAATATCGGCTCCATCTGCCTGCCAGGTCAGCTTCTCTCCGTTCTGTGAGAACTCCTCGCTTCCCTTCACATTTTTGATATCTGTCAGATTGGACTGATCCTCCAGTGTAGCGGACTGGTTTTTATTGATCAGATGATCGGTGACAATGGTATCATACACACTTCCCGTTGCATCGGAAATAAGGTAAACATTTTCATCTTTTCCGATTTCTTTATCACTGACAGATACCTGAAGCAGATCCTCAATATCATCCTTCTTATCGGAAGAATCCTCTTTCTGCTCTGTCTGAACTGCAGCATCTTTCTTCTGATCTGCCTGCACGGCAACTGCTGTCATGCTGCTTCCAAGAAGTGCAATGGTCAGCACACCTGCCACAATACGGACTACATATTTATTTTTCAGTCTGGTTTTTAACTCTGATAATTTCATAATTCCATCCTCCTATTTGATTTTGTTGCGAAATCCTGCACTTGATGCACAGATCACACGGTCAAATACCATGAACATGCTTGGCAGAATAAAGATTACGACAATCATACTGATGATCGCACCACGTGCCATCAGCATACATAATGAACCGATCATATCGATGTTGGAATATAATCCTACACCAAACGTTGCTGCAAAGAAACTGAGCGCACTGACAATGATCGACTGAATGGACTTGCTCAATGCATCGGTAATTGCTTCTTTCTTATCCATACCGCGGAAACGGTTCTTCTTATACTTGTTCGTCATAAGAATTGCATAATCGACCGTAGCTCCCAGCTGTATGGTTCCGATTACAATGGATGCAATAAACGGCAACACCGTTCCTGTATATGCCGGAATACCCATATTGATGAAAATTGCAAATTCAATAACACATACCAGAATGATTGGAAGTGAAATGGACTTAAATGTCAGTAAAATAATAATAAAAATAGCTGCAATAGAAATAATACTTACATTTTTGAAATCCACATCGGTAATCTCAATCAGATCCTTGGTACATGGCGCCTCACCGATCAGCATTGCGGTATTATCGTATTTTTTAATAATCGCATTGATCTCATCACACTGTTTATTTACTTCATCCGTTGCAGATGCATATTCCGAAACAATGACCATCATCTGGTAATCTCCACTCTTGAAGATATCCTTCACATCGTCCGGAATGACATCCTGCGGAACCATCGGTCCGGTCAGGGAATCCATCGAAACCGCAAGTTTTACACCGTCTACTTTTTTGATCTCATCGATCATATTCATACTGTCTTTTTCAGACAGACTGCTTTTTGCCAGAACCATGTGGGTTGCACCCATATGATACTGTTCGGACAGCTTATCATTTCCAACTTTACTGCTGAAAGTCTCCGGCAGCGTACCAGTCAGATCATAATATACATTGGTATGTGTATATCCGTAGATTGCCGGAATCAGCACAACCAGAAACGCAATGACAAATACCACATGATGTTTTGTGATAAACCCTGCAATTCTACTAAGATCCGGAAGAATTACTTTATGTCTGGTCTTTTCGATTGCCTTATCGCAGACAAGAATCAGGGACGGAAGAATCGTTACACATCCGATAACGCCAAAGACAACCCCCTTTGCCATAACGATACCAAGGTCTTTTCCAAGGGTAAAGCTCATAAAACACAGTGCGATAAATCCGGCAACTGTTGTAATGGAGCTGCTGACCACGGAAGTAATTGTATTGGAAATCGCATGTGCCATGGCACGGTTTTTATCTCCGTCAAACCGCTCCTTCTGCTCCTGATAACTGTGCCACAGGAAAATGGAATAATCCATTGTAACACCGAGCTGCAGTACCGCCGCCAGTGCCTTGGTAATATAAGAAATCTCCCCGAAAAATACGTTGGAACCCAGATTGTAAATAATTGCCATGCCGATACTGATCAAAAACAGGAACGGAACAACTACGGAATCCATCGTAAGTGATAATACGATCAGAGAAAGCACAACGGCGATCAGAACATAGATCACACTCTCATTCTCTGCCAGTTTTCGGATATCATTGTTCACCGATGCCATACCACTGACAAAACACTGCTTTCCAACCAGATCATTGATCGTCTGGATCGCATCCATGGTGCCGTCCGACGACATGGACTCATCAAACAGGACTGCCATCAGCTGGCTGTCTGCGTCTTTGTTATTGAAAAAGTTGTAGATGTCATCCGGAAGTGCTTCTCTTGGAATACTAAAATCCATAATAGAACCATACCAGATAACATTTTTTACATGAGGTACATCCTCAATCTTATCTGCTATTTTCTGCAGATCCTTATCCTGCATTCCCTCAACAACTACAAAAGAGAACGCGCCTGTTCCAAATTCATCCAGAAGGATATCCTGCCCTTTCATCGTTTCAATCTGTCCCGGCAGATAGGACAAAATGTCATAATTAATTCTGGTTTTCATATAGCCGATCGCGGATGGAATCAGCAGTAAAAAAGCCAGGATCAAAATCAGAAACCGACATTTAACGACTCCTTTTCCAAATTTAATCATTTTTTTCACCATCCTCTATTTTTCTCTCAGCCTATCATAAAAAAAAAGACCGAATATGAAAATATTCAATCTTTTCGTCATGTACTGCATGATTATACATTTTGAGTGATTTGTATGAATTCGTATACAAATCATTCAAAATGTCATCGCATATTCTTTTTATAATTCTTTGATGATGTCGGTCAGAGACCGGGTCAGCATATACTGATATGCTTCGGCCATTTCGCGCGGCGAGATGGTCATTCCCATGCTGATCCATTCCTCTGTTGCAAAACACATGGACTGTGCATAATAGGAAGATATCACCTCCGGCGTCAGCCATTTGTGTTTTGAAACCCTTCCGCTGCTTTCGTTTTGAATCAGTTCAAGCAATACTTCCCGCACACATTTTTTTGCGATATCGTGAAATTTGACCGGTCCCTCCATTTTTACCAGCTGTGAATAAAATGCCTTGTCCTTTTCAATGTTGGTAAACAGCAGAACCATTGCTTCTATAATCATATCATTCCGGATCAGAGGTTCTACCGGCTCTAACAGTTCTGTCCGGATGATCCATTCAATAAGCTCAAATTTATCCTGAAAATGATTGTAAAACGTTGGCCGGATGACCCCTGCTTTATCAGTTATCTCTTTAATTGTAATTTTTTCTACCGGCCGCCTGACAGCAATCTCTTTCAAACTTTTTGCAAGCAGCTGGTCAATATCGGTTTTGCCCTGTATTGCCATTTCGTCTGTTATCCTTATTCGTCAAATTCCATGGTCACAAAGTACCCTTTTTCTGTCTCCTTCACATCAATCACATCGCCTTCCCGGCTTTTTAAACGTTCGCCTACCGCATAATTTCCCGACATTGCTATTGCATGCTCAATGGTATAATAATAGGAAGTGGGAAGTTTTCCCTCTGTCACCTTCAGATGATCCCCTACTTTGGTCAGTCCCGGACGTTCCATTTTAAATTCCATCTGTCTCATCACGGTCACCTTCATTTTCCACAAACTCTGTATCAACAGTCTCTGTGCGCCGTCTGTAATCCCTCGCTGCACGCGTTGCTGTGACAGCAATCCACAGATTCAGCGCTCCGTTGATAATCAGCACGATTCCTACCAGCATAATAAACTGTTTCAATACGGTAAGCGGACAAAAAACACAGATCAGACCACAGACCAGACAGATGATAGCAAATACAAGATCCATGCCCCACTTTTCATATCCGTATTTTTTGGCATTCACAGCCTCCGTCACCGCACGAATTCCATGAAATACAAGTCCTACACCCAGTATAACCGGAACCAGACTGACAATCAGCGACGGCTGGATGAGAAACCAGATTCCAACTGCAAGTACCAGAATTCCGACAATCGTTGATGCTCCAAATGTTGCAAGGCTCAAAATAAAGCTTCCCAGATAAATAATTCCAACGATGATCATTGCAATCGAAAGAAGTGTTCCGATCACATCAATGACTCCGCCTTTCCACACAACAAAAATAATTCCAAGCGCAATACACAAAACAGAAGAAAGCAGATAATCCGCCTTTGCCCGCTTCAAAAATTCTCTCATGAAATGACGCCCCCTTTTGAAATATCTTTTGCAACATTATAACATTTCCTTTTTTATTGTTCAACTTTTCCTCTAAAAATGATATACTGTGCGCGGAGGTGAATATCATGGGAAAAGAAGTAAAAACCAATGCCGTGCGTATTCTGGAACGAAATAAGGTTCCCTATGAACTGCTGACTTATGAATGTGACGAATTTATAGATGGAATTCATTCTGCCGAAGCCACTGGCACCCCGATTGCCCAGACTTACAAGACACTTGTCATGCAGGGCAAAAGCAAAAAATACTACGTATTTGTCATTCCGATTGCCGAAGAGGTTGATCTGAAAGCTGCCGCGCGTGCAGTTTCCGAGAAATCCGTAGAAATGATCCATGTCAAAGATTTAACTGCAATCACTGGTTATGTCCGTGGAGGCTGCAGTCCTCTTGGCATGAAAAAAGCATTTCCAACCGTTATCGATGCCTCTGCCAGGCAATATTCTGAAATTTATGTAAGCGGCGGCCGTATCGGAACCAGCATCCGGCTTGACCCTCAGGATCTGGCACGGGTTGTCCGCGCTACTTTTGCGGATATTCTTGCCAGACCATAAAAAGAAAAGTGTGCCAGATTTATTTCCCTGACACACTTTTTCTTTTAATTTTCGCCCGGCTGCCGGATAATATCCAGCACACGCTGCAACTCGGCTCCCTCTGCCGGAGCCTCTCCATAATCAACATGCTTCCAGTCTTTTTTGAATTCTCCAAGCAGATGTTTTCCCGGATCCTGGGTCCGTTCAATCGTAAAATATCTGCCCTCCTGCGTTTCGTCATTCCATGCAAAATATACACGGAAACAGGATGGAACTCCCATATCGCGTACCGGCAGATCCACACGGACAATCAGTAAACTGTCGGACAAATCCATAACCATAACGGAGAAATCTTCCGGCAGATACGGATACATACGTTTCTGCTGATAACATTCCTCAAAAAACTGATCCATATATTCTTCTTTCTTCTCGCAGAGGTCATCCATCATCTGTTTGCCCTGCGCAAAAAAGCGCTTTGGCATAAAACCAAATTCAAACTGCTTACGTTCAAACAACAGATACTGTTCCTGTGTAAGCTGCATCTTCTTTGGCTGCGCTCCCTCTTTACGCTTCTTTTCCACTTCCTCGATTTTTTCCACCAGTGCACGTTTAAAAATCAGATTCTGTGTGAATGGATTGATCACTATTCCGGATACCTTTTCATCCTGCTGAAAAACCATGTTATTCGTTGCAAGGAACGGCATGTTTATAACTGCTTCACTCCTCGGAGATTCCGGAATCTCCTTTTTACTTGTATAAATTGGAAGAAACATTCCGTTTTTCGGACTGTTGATCAGACACGGAACCGGCTTCTTTTCATCATTTAAATTTGCCGGAACAAGCACACGTCTGGTTCGCATCAGCTCGATCAGGGCATTTAAATTCTCACCGGTTTTTTCTTTCAGATATAGATCTATCTGTGCTTCCACATCTTCATTTTTTACATCAAGTGTCATGCTTGGATCTGTTGGTTTCTCCTGCTTAAGATCCTGCTTCTTCATGACATCTTTTAACTTCTTTTTGTCGATCATCTGTGTATATCTCCTAACCCCATGCTGTCGGTATTGTACAGGTCAATCCCTGTGCTCATGATATAAAAGCATTTTAGCACATATTTTCAGGAGATTCCATACCTTTATACGGTTTTTGAATCATCAAGCGTTTTCTGGATCAGTTTATCAAGTCTTCTTCCGATCCTGGCATATTTTTCAATGCGGCGTTCCATTTCCGGCGGAACTCCTTTTTTGTAAGAAACCCGGTTATCCATTCCTGCCCACGCATCCATGATCATCGTCCGCAGCTGCAATTCCACACGAACCACAGTTGTCTTTCCTTTGTAAGACATCGGGATATCCAGAACGATATGGTAACTCTCATACCCATTTTTCTTTGGTTTTCGAATGTAATCTTTTGCCTTTACTACGGTATATGTGTCTGTTTTTCCGATCTGCCGCGCAATCCAGTAGATTTCCTTGACACTGTAGCAGATACAGCGGACCCCGGAAATATCGTTTAGTGCAGTAACTGCGGTATCAAAATCCACGTCATAATCCTTGCGCTGCAGCTTCTCTGCAATGCTCTCCGGTGTCTTCATCCGTGTTTCGATAAAACGTACAAATCCCTGTCCTGTTTTTTCTTCATATTCCCGGTTCAGTTCCCGCAGCCGGTTTACCACAATCTCTCTTGCCAGTGCATGTTTTCTCTGAAAATCATCATCTTGCCAGTGCTTCCGGAGTTTTTCTAATTCATCCATAACTTACCTTCCCTGCTTTCTGTTATATCTATCTTATTCTCCACTTTTCTACAGGATAACAGGGGTGTGTAAATACAGACTTCTTCCCTATGTAAATTGTTTGTAAAAACTATGTGGTGAGAATCTTTTTTTCCACAAGCATTTTAACAAATTCCCGATCCCGGAAACTCCATGGCTGCGTCGCACAAAATGGTTCGTTCCCATCGATAATCTCCTGTGCGGTTGCCCACTCCAGATGAAATCCTTTCTCGATCTCGCTTTCGGTCATATGCGTCTGTGTCATTTCTTCTTTTGCATCACAGAAAAAAAAGCAGGAGTGGCAGACATAGATCTTGTTTTTTTCAAACAGATCTCGCCGCCGCTCCACAATTTCTCCAATCGGACGGATGGATTCCGGAATCACAATAAGCCCGGACTCCTCCCCCACTTCACGAATCAGTGCATCTTCCAGCTTCTCGCCCGGTTCCACACCTCCGCCGAGGATTTTATAATCTCCGGCACTGCCATGTTGTGTTGCAATTTTTCCATCACGAATAATCACGCCGCGTGTCGAGTATTTTTCGAACACAGGCATTCCCTCTTCATAATCTTTTTTATCTAATGTTAAAAGTATCTGCACGGCATTTCTCCTTTGCTGTTCCGACATACAATTTTGTATCATTATAGCACTATCACGGGGGTTTGTGCAGATGTTTTAAATATAAGTTTTTCTCAATGTGACGGAAGAAGGGGGACATTCTCTTTCTACAGAAAAATTTACAAGTCAGCGCCGATGTTGATTTCAGGTTGGTTTGGCAAAGGTTTTACTTTTATGCTATTAACGTTACATGATGGAACTACGGCGCAGTTGTAAATTTGTTCTTCCGAAAGAAATGTCCCCCTTCTTCCTGTTGGCTGGAGAAAATATAATTGAGAAACATATTTCCGCAAATCCGTCCCTCTGAAAACAAAAGGCTCCCAGCCCCGCAGTTAACCAGCAATTTATAAAGTTTTGAGATACTCCACAATACTTGTCACACTGTTGGCACCATCCGCCACCGCGGTCACAATCTGACGCAGCTTCTTGGTGCGGACATCTCCTGCCACAAAAAGCCCCGGCTGCTCCGTCACCCCGTCTTCTCCGGCACGCACATAGCCATGATCTAAATCCAGCACAGAAGCCACCGCATCGGTCTGCGGATTCATACCGACTGCGATAAAGATACCGCTGACCGGCAGTTCTTTTTCTTCTCCTGTTCCGGTGTTAGCGATTACCAGATGATCGACCATCTGCTCCCCACAGATTTCTTTCACCACGGTATCCGGCAGGAAGGTGATCTTCGGCTCATTTGCCACCTGTTCCTGCAGTACCTTCGTGCCACGCAGTTCCTGTCTGCGGTGAATCAGATACACTTTTTCACATCCGGCTGCCAGATACAGGGCATCTTCCAGTGCCACATCTCCACCGCCGACAACCGCCACTGTCTTGTTACGGAAAAAAGCTCCATCACAGGTTGCACAGTAAGACACCCCGGCTCCTGCCAGTGTTTCTTCTCCCGGCACCCCGAGTTTCCGGTGTCCGGCTCCGGTTGCCAGCAGTACCGTTTTTGTCTCATAGACGGTTCCGGAAGCACCGGTGATTTTCCACGTTCCGTCTGTATTTTTCTCTACGTTATCCACTTCATCGCTGATGAACGGAACCTCCAGTGCTTTTGCATGCTGCTCAAATTTCTGTGCCAGATCAAACCCATTGGTTTCCGGCAGTCCCAGATAATTATCAACTTCCTGCGTATAAATCATCTGTCCGCCACCCATCGGCTCTTTCTCTAAAACAACCACATCCAGACAGGCGCGCTTTGCGTAAACAGCTGCCGAAAGACCTGCCGGACCGCTTCCTATAATGACTAAATCATACATGTTATTCCTCCTGATTTTCAAAAAAATCTATTTCATAAATAATGGCATTTTTATTCTTTCCTATTTTACCATACCCCTATACAATGCGCTATTTTCTTTTCTTTAAAAATGACAAATGACAAAATATCCTTCTTTTACAAAAATTTTACGTGATTCCGGGTTGAAAAATCAGTTTTCAAATGCTAACATAACCAAGGATTTAAATCCACAATCATAAAAATCTGAGTAATGGAGGTGAAATTCATGGACAGTAGCGATAGTTTTGGGCGAAGTAGACATTTGAATGCCGATGCTTTTTTCACTGGCAAAATTATCGTTTTCACTGGAAAATGAATTTTACCGGTTCATGATGTTTCAAGCACCGGTAGGTGCTTTTTTTGTGCCTGAATATATAAAACTGTATACCTGAGCCCTTTTCTATTGTGCATATCCGCAGCATGATGTAGCTTTTGTTGCACATGATGACTGCATGGAAAAAATCATGGATTATTCGGAAGATTCCATTCCTGTCCTGTCGCAGGACGGTCATATGCTCGGTGTTATTACATCCGAAGATATCGTAGAGATGGTTGACAATGAGATGGGGGAAGACTACGCAAAACTGGCCGGCCTCACCGCCGAAGAAGATCTCAAAGAAACCACGGCACAAAGCATGAAAAAACGTCTCCCATGGCTCATCATCCTGCTGTTCCTCGGGATGATCGTTTCCTCTGTTGTAGGTGTCTTTGAGCATGTTGTGGCTGTGCTTCCGATTGTAATCTGTTTCCAGTCTCTTGTGCTTGACATGGCCGGGAACGTTGGTACCCAGTCTCTGGCAGTTACTATCCGTGTCCTGATGGATGAAACACTTACCGGAAAACAAAAACTTTTCTTACTGGTAAAAGAAATGAAAATTGGTCTTTTAAATGGTGGAATCCTTGGTATTATGGCACTTGCACTGCTTAGCATCTACATCCACCTGTTTAAGGGATACACCTGGATCGGAGCATTTGGCATCTCTGGCTGCGTCGGCATCTCGCTTCTCGTGGCAATGGTGATCTCAAGCCTCGTAGGTACTGTGATTCCCATGTTTTTCCATAAGATAAAAATTGATCCTGCGGTTGCATCCGGTCCACTCATTACAACCGTCAATGACCTTGTGGCTGTTGTGACTTATTACGGTCTGGCATTTTTGTTACTGATCATGTAAAAAGATAATCTTTGCACCATACTACCGAAAAATGCTGCCTGACAACAATATGTTACAGGCAGCATTTCTATTCAACAATTTCTAAGCTGCATAGGAGATATCGCTTACGCGAGATACCCCAGATAGAAAATCTATCCGCAGACGGATACCCTTTACTGAATAACCAGTTCTTCGATCGTCACATTTTTCTCTTTGTCAATATCAAAAGCTTTCAGCACCGGCTGATCCATATCCATCAGGGAGAGAATCAGGTAATTGACTGTTGGATCATACGCCAGACGCTTATCTTCCTCGGACGGACGTGACGGCGATTCCGGATGGGAATGCCAGTTGCCAAGCGGTACCAGATTGTTTGCACGCATATCCTTGACGGCTGCGAGCTGATCCTTCGGGTTCATGGAAAAATGCTCATTGGTGTGATCCACATTTTCCAGAAGGTACACCTTCTCGATGATCTTTTTGTCACCGTCTTTGGTGCCTGCAATCAGACCACATGCCTCTTCCGGAAGGTTTTCCTTCGCATGAGCCAGGATTTTTTCATAGTCTGCTTTTTTCATGGTAAGCATAAAATTTTCCTCCTTTTCAAGGAGCAAATCGCATATAAAGTCTGCTTCGCAGAGGCGATTTGCGTAAGAGATATCGCTTACGCGACACCTCATGTGGAGCAGTTCGCATATAAAAGTCCGCTTCGCGGAGGCGAACTGCGTAGGAGATATCGCTTACGCGATACCTCATGTGGAGCACATCGCATGCAAAATCGCTTACGCGATGCGATGTACGTAGGAAATGCATCAAATAGATGCATTTCAGTGATCCGGGCACTCAACCTGCTCGTAATCGATCAGTTCTGTGATGGTTGGATGATCGCCACAGATTGCACATTTATGATCTGCCTTTGGAAGCTTGATCGTGTGGAATTCCATCTTTAACGCATCAAAAGTCAGAAGCTTTCCGGTTAAGAGATCGCCAACACCGATCAGGTACTTGATGGCTTCCATCGCCTGTAAGGATCCGATGACACCGCCCATTGCGCCGATGACACCTGCCTGCTTACAGGTCGGAACTGCATCCTTTGGTGGTGGATTCTTGAATACACAACGATAGCATGGTCCTTCTCCCGGAACATAGGTCATGAGCTGACCCTTGAAACGGATGATTCCTGCATGGGAAAATGGCTTCTTTGCCATTACACAGGCATCGTTGATTAAGAATTTTGCCGGGAAGTTATCGGTTCCATCAATGATGAAATCATAATCTTTAATGAGATCCATAATATTTTCAGAAGTAACGAACTCACGGTATGTATTTACGGTTACATCCGGGTTCATTGCGTTCATGGTCTCTTTTGCAGATTTTACTTTTGCTTTTCCTACATCTGCGGTGCCGTGAATGATCTGACGCTGTAAGTTGGACAGATCAACTTCATCTGCATCGACAATACCGATAGTTCCCACACCGGCTGCGGCAAGATACATTGCTGCCGGTGCACCGAGTCCGCCTGCACCGATAATCAAAACTTTTCCGTTAAGGAGCTTTTTCTGTCCCTTCACACCAACCTCCTGCAGGATGATGTGACGGCTGTAACGCTCCATCTGTTCATTGGTAAATGCCATTAGAAGCTTCCTCCTCCCATGAAGTATAAGAATTCAACTACATCGTTTTCCTTTAATGTTACGTTTGCAAGATCGTGATTTTCTACGAAATCATCGTTTACGGTAACGGTCACATATTCCGGATTTTCAACCTTCTCGTCAACAACGAGCTGTGCCAGCGTGGTTCCCTCTTTGATGTCTTTTACGTTTCCTGCGATTGTTACTTTCATCGGTAACTCCTCCTAAATATATTTTTTCACAATTTCTTCCAGTTCCGGCTTCCTGATCAGACCGCGCACACGCTCTGCTTCCTTTCCATCTTTGAAAAACAGGATGGTCGGAGAAACCATAACGGAATACTGTTCTGCCAGTTCCCCGTCAAAATTTGCATTGACTTTGACCACTTTTAAGCGATCCTCATAATCATCTTCGATATCGCCAAGAATCGGTGACATCTGTTTGCACGGAATGCAGGAATCGGAATAAAACTCCACCAGTACCGGTATAGAAGCCTGCAAAACCTCCGCTTCAAAATTATCTTTACTTACTCTTGCTGCCATGCGCTTAACCTCTCTTGTCTACTCTTCGAGTTTCTTTACAATAAGGTCATAAGTTCCATCTTCATTGTCGATCAGCTTTAATACCTGCTGTCCCTCTTCCTTGAAACTTCTCGGTACGTTCTGCACCGGCTCTCCATCATTCATATGTACGGAAAGTACCTGTCCGATCTCTAACTCTTCCATGGCCACCTTTGCCTTGACAAACGTCATCGGGCAGACCACATCCGTAATATCTACAGTTTCATCAATTGTAAAATCAGCCATTGTATGCCTCCTTTATCTTCTCTTCAAATTTATCAAGTCCCACTCTCTCGAGTGTCATGCGGAAACGCTCTCCCGGATTGGCATTGTCATCAAAGAACTGGATTGCCGCATCGGTAATGCGGAATAACTGTTCCTCGGATGTCACAAGCGGAAGATAATTCTCGCCTTTGTATACGCGGTTTCCAAACAGTCCACCGAAAGATACCTCAAATGCAGGTGTCGCTTTCCATGCATCGGTCGGACAGGCCTTTACACAGCGTCCGCAGTTGTTACATTTTTCCTCATCGAGAACGATTTTTCCGTCCACGGTGCTGATTGCATCCACGCGGCAGGTCTTCTCACAGATCCCACAGTTGATGCAGGCTGCTTCCTCCCATTCCACAATAGATGCACCCTTGATTCCGACATCATTTTCTTCTGCCTTTAAGCAGTTGTTCTGGCATCCGGTTACACCAAATTTAAACTTATGCGGAAGTTCTCTTGCAAAATAACGCTCATCCAGTTTTTTTGCAATATCATAACTGTCAATATTTCCACTAGGGCATACCGCCGATCCCTGACAGGCTGTAATCGTACGGACACGCGGTCCACACACACCCGGCTTACATCCCCCGGTTGCCAGCACTTCCTTAACTTCTTCTACATCGTCAAGTTTGATAAATGGGATTTCCACACTCTGACGGGAAGTCAGATGTACGTGTCCGTCTCCGTATTTTTCTGCAACCTTTGCGATAATCTGTAAATTCTCTGCTGTAAGATTTCCACCTACCACAGCCAGCCGCAGGGAAAAATTATTTTTTTGTTTCTGGCGCATAAATCCGCCTTTTTTCAATGTAGCATAATCAACAGCCATTACTCTCTCCTTTAAACCTTGTGTATTTTTCTTTGTTTATCCGGCGGTATTTTGGATTGCTGCTGTAAAATCCTGCTTCAGATCTTCGATATCCTCAATACCGACACTTATTCTTATCATATCATCAAATACGGCAGCGTCAATCTTTTCCTGCTCGGTTGAGTGTGCCGCCAGTGTGGATTCCGGATGCACGATCAGTGTCTTGGTATCTCCGATATTGGATACGATCTGTGGAATCGTCAGCGCATTCATGATTGCAAAAGCGCGTTCCTTGCTTCCCACGCGAATGGTTAAAATTGCTCCAAATCTTCCATCCAGCAACTGCTTTGCCACACCGTTCCACGGACTCGATGCAAGTCCCGGATAGTTTACGCTGATTCCCGGAATGGTTTCCAGATAAGCCGCAAGCTGCATTGCGTTGTCACACGCCCTCTCCATACGAAGCCCCAGTGTCTCCATACCAAGCAGATTATAGTATGCAGTCTGCGGCGCCATACAGGCTCCCATGTTGCGGAACAATCCGTTTCTCAGTTTTGCAGTAAAGGCAAATTTTGCAAACTTTTTATAGTCTTTCATACCCGGATACCGCTCCAGATCCCATTTGAATCTTCCCGCATCGGTGATCACACCACTGATGGCACTGCTGTTGCCGTTGATGTATTTGGATGTGGAATTGATCACGATGTCTGCGCCAAGTTCGAGCGGACGAACGAGAAACGCGGTAGCTACCGTATTATCGATCATGAGCGGAAGATTGTGCTGCTTTGCGATCCCTGCAAGTGCCGGGATGTCGGTCACATCCAGCTTTGGATTTCCAATCGTCTCCGCGAAGATGACTCTCGTCTTATCCGTGATCTTTGATTCGAGATCTTCCAGATCATTCGTATCTGCAAAAATTGTTGTAATTCCAAACGCTTCCAGATCGTGGTAAAGATCAATCGTTCCTCCATACAGGCTGGTGCTTGTGATGATCTCATCACCACTTCCTACGATATTCAGAAGGGCATTGGTAATTGCCGCCATGCCGGATGCACAGGCAACGGATGCCACACCTTTTTCCAGAACCGTCATGCGTTCTTCAAATGCTGCGATGGTCGGGTTATTGATTCTTGTGTAAGAATATCCAGCAGCTTTGTTGTGAAACAGCTTCTCATGCTGCTCTGCCGATGGCTGAAAGAAAGCACTGGACTGGTACACCGGGGTAAGTGTGGCTCCGGTCACCGGATCTCCGGTTTTTGTACCATGTAGTAGTTCTGTGTTGAATCCCATTTCATTTCCCCTAATTCATACTTATCTAATAGGTTTAATATGTTATAGTTAATATACCGCAATCATACCCTATTGTCAACCTTTTATTTCCACTTATTTTTCCAGCAAAAAAATCCCCGCTGGTTAAAACCAGCAGGGATTCCATTCTCATAATAAAATTATTATTCTGTCCAGTGCTCATCCTTAAATACGATGCGGCGGTAAGTCTCAAAATCAACCCACTTATTAAAGAAGTTCTCAGAAATCTCCCTGCCCTCTGCAGCAAGCTCCTTCTTGAACGCATCCACATCTGCGGCACTTGTTACATGAACTGCAAATCCACGGCCATTGATGACAGGTACATCGTTGTATGCAAAGTCAGCAAGCGGAATAATTGCAGTAACCTTCTGGTCACGAATGGATACCGCTACCTGCTCACGCAGAACAACCACATCAAAGCTGTCCGGATACTGATACGTCTCACCCTTGACCGGAATCACATCACCGATCGTGTAAGTTTTATCGGAAGGCTGTACCTTAAAGACGTTCATCGCCTCAAGGTCATAGTAATATTCCTCGAAGATATCTCCGTTTGCCTTGAGATTTCCGTGGGCAAATGCGCATTTTAAGTCTTTCGTCTCATCGAGCGTTGGATTTTCCACAACACCACATGCGGAGGTCATGTTGGAAATACGGTCGATCAGGATCAGTTCTCCCAATGTCTTATGCTTTGCAAAAGCATCAATGACGATCTCTTCCTGCAATACCAGATCGCAGACCGCAATCTCGTTCTTGCGCAGGCGGCCAACCGGAATAAATTCACCGGTGTTGACATCAATCTTGTACTGGATATTCTTTAAGATACCCGGAATCGTACGTGTCCCGAGTTTTACGAGATAATCTTTGCCGACGGTCAGTTCCTCATCGTCCATCCAGAGGATTGTTGCGGTAAATTTCTTGCTGACCGGAAGCTTCGTATCTTTTGCAAGAACACATCCGCGGGATACATCCACTTCCTTGTCAAGCTGGATGGTAACCGGACGGCCTGCATCTGCAGTCTGTGCATCTTTATCTCCGACTAAAATGCTCTTTACTTTTGCATGCTCATTGCTTGGCAGAGTCACGATTGTATCACCGACCGATACAGCGCCACTCTCGATCTGTCCCTGGAAACCACGGAACGTGTGATCCGGACGGCAGACACGCTGTACCGGCATATAGAAGCCTTCTTCCTGCTTCTTTTCGCTCACATCGATATTCTCTAAGTAAGCAAGCAGTGGCTCCTGCGTGTACCATGGCATATTGTCGGAATGGGTGGTGACATTGTCACCCTCGGTTGCAGATACCGGAATGATCTTGACACTTGCTAAATGCAGTTCCTTGGAAAGTTCCTGAATTTGGTCAACGATCTCCTTGAAACGCTCCTCACTGTAATCGACAAGATCCATCTTATTTACAGCAAATACAAAGTAACGGATTCCCATCAGTGCACAGATTCTGGCATGTCTTCTGGTCTGTACGAGCACTCCCTGCTTTGCATCCACAAGGATAACGGCAAGGTCTGCAAAGGATGCACCGACTGCCATGTTTCTTGTGTACTCCTCATGTCCCGGAGTATCTGCCACGATAAAGCTTCTCTTTTCGGTTGTAAAGTAACGGTATGCCACATCAATGGTGATACCCTGTTCACGCTCTGCCATCAGTCCGTCCAGAAGGAGGGAGTAATCGATTGCGCCGCCGCGGCTTCCTACTTTGGAATCCAGCTCCAACGCTTTCTCCTGATCTGCGTAAAGCAGTTTGGAATCGTATAAAATATGTCCGATCAGTGTGGACTTTCCATCGTCTACACTACCGCAGGTAATAAATTTCAATAATCCGCTCATTTTAGAAATAACCCTCCCTCTTTCTTCGTTCCATGCTGCCGGCTGCCTCGTTGTCAATGACACGGGTGGTCCGCTCAGACTCTACAGCACTCAAGGTCTCGTCAATAATCTCATCTAATGTGGTCGCGTTGGATTCGATTCCACCGGTCAGTGGATAGCATCCCAAGGTACGGAAACGCACATTCTTGTATTCAATTTTCTCACCCGGACGAAGTTTCAGACGATCATCATCCACCATGATAATCTGTCCGTCACGCTCAATCACCGGACGCTTTGCTGCAAAATACAGCGGCACGATATCGATGTTTTCTCTCTTTATGTACTCCCAGATATCCGTCTCCGTCCAGTTGGAAATCGGGAACACACGAATACTCTCACCCTTGTTGATCTTGGAGTTATAAAGTTTCCACATCTCCGGTCTCTGGTTCTTCGGGTCCCATGCATGATTCTCATTACGGAAAGAGAAAATTCTCTCTTTTGCACGGGATTTTTCCTCATCACGACGTCCGCCGCCGAATGCTGCAGTAAATCCGTATTTATTCAACGCCTGTTTTAATGCCTGTGTCTTCATGATGTCGGTGTACTGGCTGCCGTAATCAAACGGATTGATGCCACGCTTTACACCGTCCTCGTTGATATACTCGATCATGTTAATCCCAAGTTTCTTTGCCGTCTCATCACGGAACTGAATCATTTCCTTGAATTTCCATGTCGTGTTCACATGTAAAAATGGGAATGGCGGCTTCTCCGGATAAAATGCTTTCATGGCAAGATGAAGCATTACCGAACTGTCCTTTCCTATGGAATAAAGCATTACTGGTTTTTCACACTCTGCCGCTACCTCACGGATAATGTAGATTGCTTCCGCTTCGAGTGCATCAAGATGAGATAATTGACTCATGATCTTCCTCCTTAATATTTATTCGAATCCTTTTTATTCACAACAATTGTTTCTATTGTACCATCCGTTTTTTTAATTCGCCAGTGTAACAGATCTCCTTCCGTATGAACGGTCATCTGGCTTCCCATGCCGCCGATGTCGGCACCCAGGTAATAGGAAATTGCCTCAAACGGACACTCCTTGATACAGGAGGCGCATCCCCAGCAGTCCTTCGGATACCGGATCACGGCTTTTTTGTCTTCTCCGCGCACGATCAGGCTTCCCGGACAGACATCCAGACATTTTCCACATGCCCTGCATTTCATGGAATCAATCGCGATGCTCATAGGTTTCTCCTCCTTTCACCAGATCTCTGCGGATCATCGTAATCTGGTCCCCGTTCTTTTTCGAGTTTACATAGCAGAGCCATGCATCACTCTTCTCCGGATAATCCAGATTCTCCGCGAAACTGTGCCAGCGTGTCTCCTTGCGTGCACGCAGATGTGCGATCACAGTCAGGCACACTGTCAGGCGTTCTTTCAGCTCATAGATAAACATCAGCTCATGCATATCGGCTGCCGCAAGTCCTTTTGCAAGGATCTGCAGTTTCTTTATTTTTTCTTCCGCCATGGCAAGCTGCTTTTCGTTGAACTGGTAATGGGTTCCGATTCCGCCTGCATACTGGTCCATGACTTTCTGCATGGCTTCCTCGAGTTCCTCAACGGTAAATGCCGGATCCTGCTTTGTGAGAAATGCATCATACTCGGCAATTTTATTTTCAAGAACCGCTTCTTCATCAGAAGCCGCCGTATCTGCCACCTGTTCTTCGTTTAATTTCTGCACGATGGAATGGGCTGCGATCTCGCCCTCCACCAGTGCGCCGGTTACATATTTCTGTGGACAGCCGCCTGCCACATCTCCGGCAGCATAGAGTCCGTGGATCGTTGTCTCGCGTTCGGTGTCTACCCAGTAACCGCTAGCGGTATGACCACCTACGATGTACGGCTCGGTTCCCTCAATTTCCACGTTCTGCTCACTTGGATTTTTCCCGGATTCCACCCACTTGAGGGTCTGTCCCGGTGCCATGTTTAAGTATGCTTTTAAGAGCGATTCATCCTGCTCTGCGGAGATGCCCTCGGTGCGAAGATAACATGGTCCGCGTCCCTGTACGTTTTCTTCAACAGTTCCGTACACACGCTGGGAAGTAGTCAGACCGTATTTTGTCTCATACACTTCTCCGTGTGCGTTGATCTGCTTTGCTCCGACACCCTGTGCAATCGTTCCGGTCGGAGCGATCGTATCTTTACAGCGCAGGGCGATAAAGCGCATCTCAAATGTGGTCATCTCGGCTCCGGCTTCAATTCCCATGGCATATCCGGCACCGGTGTTAAACGGCGGATACCACATTTTATGACGGGAAAAACCCGGATTGTTCGGGCGGTAAAGTCCTGCGGCTCCTCCGGTTGCAATCAGCACTTTTTTTGCGCGGATCTCGTAGGCCGTACCGTCTGCAATGGAAAAACCGACGGCTCCTTCGATCTTATTATTGTTTACCAGATAATCGGTAATGTTTAACTGGTTGATGACGGTCACATCGTCTAATTTGCTGACAGCATCTGCAAGAAGCGGCTTGAAGTTTTCGCCGTTGATCTTGATATTGCGGTTTCCTCTTGCCACATACTCGCCGTTTTCGTCTTTTAAGATGACCAGACCAAGCTGTTCCATTTTGGCGGTCACACGGTTGAGTCCTTCGGACATGGTCAAAAGCAGATCCGGCCGGACGATGCCGTCGGCATCTTTTGTGGCGTAGTCCACGTAATCCTGCGGAACATGACCTTTGGTGATATAGGCATTGAGCGCGTTGACTCCGGCTGCCAGACAGCCGCTGCGCTTGATGTTGGCTTTTTCTGCTATGATTATGGAATAATCAGATTGTTCACGGATGGTCATTGCCGCGTAGCAGCCTGCTGTGCCGCCGCCGATGATGAGGACATCCGTATGGAGTATTTTTTTTCCCTCGATTTTCATAAGTAATCCTTCCTTGTGATTAAATGTAGAAGACCTCGCCTTCCTGCATTTCCTTATTTTCTACAAGATAGGTCTGGTTTTCATCAAATATATACAGGCGGTAAATTAAGACATATACCTGTTCTCCAATTTCAACCGGATCTTTTTCAAGTGAGCGCTCGGTGACGATCGGGATACCTCCCACATCAACGACAACATCCAGATGATTTCCTCGGAATATCACATCTTTTACGATTCCACGCTCGGCGGCACTCATGTGCTGCGGTGGCTCGCTTCTGGACATGCGGACAAATTCCGGACGGATAACTGCGTGGGTTGCGCCCTCGACCAGATCAAATCCAAGCAGGCGCTCATAATGCTCTACGATCGAGGAACGGCCGATAAACTGTGCCACGAACGGGGTGTCCGGTGATTTATAAATTTCCATCGGCGTTCCCATCTGCTCGATATGTCCATGGTTTGTGATGATAATCTCATCGGCCACCTCGACGGCTTCATCCTGATCATGGGTGACAAAAATGCTTGTAATGCCAAGCTTTACAACCATCTCGCGAAGCCAGTTGCGAAGTTCGGTGCGGACTTTTGCATCAATTGCCGCAAACGGCTCATCGAGAAGAAGTACCTGCGGATTCGGTGCAAGTGCGCGGGCAAATGCCACTCGCTGACGCTGCCCGCCGGACAACTGGTTCGGATAACGCTTTTCCATTCCGCTTAATCCGGTCAGTTCCAACAGTTCGGTCACGCGCTTTTTGATTTCTTTTTTCGGCACCTTGGCAAGTTCGAGACCAAAAGCTACGTTGTCGTAGACGGTCATATAACGGAACAATGCATAGTTCTGAAATACAAAACCGATGCCTCGTTTTGCCGCCGGCACATCGTTGACACGCTGCCCGTCAATATAGATATCGCCACTGTTTGGTGTCTCAAGCCCCGCGATCATGCGAAGCAGTGTGGTCTTTCCGCTTCCGGAAGGTCCAAGCAGTGCGACTAATTTTCCTTTTTCAATGCCAAAGCTGACATGGTCGGAAGCCCGGAAGTTTCCGTAATTTTTACAAATATCTCTCATTTCCACGTACATAGCCTGACTCCTTACTGTATCCCTTTACTGTTTTTGCTTCTGTATTCAAAAATGTTTCTGAGTATCAGCACGATCACCGCAATAATGACCAGAATGGAAGATACCGCAAATGCGGAGGTGATGGAAGTATCCGTCCCCGACATATATAAGGCATCAATCTCCAGCGGCAGGGTAAATGTCTGCCCTCTGGTCTTTGAGAGTGCATTGACTGCTCCAAACTCGCCTAACGCACGCGCCGTACATAAAATGATACCATAGATCAGTCCCCATTTCATCTGGGGAAGGGTAATTTTCCGGAAAATCGTAAATCCCCCGGCTCCCATCAATGCTGCAGCCTCTTCTTCGTCTTTGCCCTGTGCATTTAAGATCGGGATGATCTCACGCGATACAAACGGGAAAGTGACAAAAATTGTGGCAAGCACCACACCCGGTAACGCAAACGTAATGCGGATGTTTGTTCCGAAAAACTGGTTGATCGCCCGGATTGCCGGATACGTCCAGCCGAGTCGTCCGAAGGTCATCAAAAAGGCAAGACCTACAATGACGGGAGAGATTGAAAACGGGATATCGATCAGCGTGGCAAGCACCTGTTTCCCACGGAAGGAAAACTTTGTCAGAAGCCATGCCGCCATGATTCCGAAAAACGTATTGACAATTACCGCGATCACAGTTGCAAGCAATGTAACCAAAAGAGCCGAACGCACATATTCGGTTGTGACCGCCTGTATGTAAAAAGCAAATCCTTCTTTCAACGCACTAAAGAGAATCGAAAACAGGGGAAGAATCAGCATAACAAATATGAAAAGAACGCTGATGGCTATTAAGATGTATTTCGTACTTTTCTTTTGTTCCATAAAAACGAACTCCCTTTCTTAAAACGAATTGGTTGGTTCCCTGTTGCACTTACACATTGTTGGTTCTGGCTGCCTGTTTCATCTGTACGATATTCACAGCAAGCAGTAAAACAAACGACAAAATCAACATTACCAGTGCGATTGCCGTGGCACTCGCATAATCAATATATCCAAGCTTCTGCATGATCACATAGGAGATCACCTGCGTATGTTCCCTTGCACTGTTTCCGGATATGTAAATGACACTTCCGTACTCACCAATCCCTCTGGCAAAGGCAAGCCCAAATCCGGTTAAAACCGGGGGCATCATCTCCGGCAGAAGCACTCTGCGGAAGGTCTGAAACCGGTTGGCTCCGAGCATAAATGCCGCTTCCTCATACTGTCCGTCGAGTTTTTCAAGCACCGGCTGCACGGCACGGATGACAAACGGAATTCCGACAAACACCAGTGCAATGACCAGTCCCAGATGTGTGTAGGATACTTTGATGCCAAGTTTTGCAAGCGGAGCCCCAAGGATTCCGTTTTCGGAATACATTTTGGAAAGTGTGATACCTGCTACCGAAGTCGGCAGTGCAAACGGAAGCTCAATACAGCCATCGAGGATACGTTTTCCCGGAAACTCATATCTTACAAGCACCCAGGCAATGATCACACCGAACACACTGTTTATAAGTGCCGCAATAAACGAACATCCGATGCTGGTCGCAAATGCATGCCGCACGGTCGGCTTCGTGATCAGGGACCAGAACTCTGCCGGACGCAGTTTTAATGCGGAAACCATCACAGATGCCAGCGGGATCAGCACAATCAGGGAAAGCATTGTCACTGTAATTCCCAATGTGAGGTGATACCCCGGTATCACACGTACTTTTTTTGTCTTATTCGTTGCCGTAGATTTCATCAAACATTGCTCCATCGTCAAAATAGTTCTTATATGCTTCGTTCCAGCCGCCGTAATCTTTGATCGTATATAATTTCACATTCAGGTCAAAACGGTCGGAAAATTCCTTCAGAATTGATTCATTGCTCGGACGGTAACCATATTCTGCCGCCAGCCGCTGGGCATCATCCGTGTACAGATAATTCAGATATTCCCTGCTGACTTCCTGCGTGCCGTTGGCATCCGCATTGTCATCCACAACCGCCACACTCGGCTGTGCCAGAATACTGACACTCGGCGTAATCATCTCATATTCATCCGGATAACTTTTCATCGTAGTAATTGCCTCATTTTCCCACGCGATCAGCACATCCCCTTTCTGGTTTTCCACAAATGTGGTAGTGGAACCGCGTGCTCCGGAATCCATGACGGAAACCTGCGAGTAAAGTTTCTGCAGAAATGCTTTCTGCTTATTCTCATCACTGGTCTGCTCCTTTATATAGGAAAGTGCTGCTAAAAAGTTCCAGCAGGCACCACCGCTGCTCTTTGGGTCCGGGGTGATGATCTCGACCTTTTTATTCACCAGATCGTCCCAGTCTCTGATCTGTTTCGGATTGCCTTTCCGAATGAGGAAAACAATCGTCGAAGTGTATGGGGAACTGTCATCGGCAAATTCCTGTTCCCAGCCTTTTTCAATCAGTCCGGTCTGCTCAATCAGTGTGATATCATGCTCCAGTGCCAGTGTCACGACATCAGCATTGCATCCTTCCACAACAGAGCGTGCCTGTGCACCGGAACCTCCGTGGGATTGAATAATATCCACTTCTTTTCCCGTTTTTTCCTTATAATATTTCTCAAACAGCGGATTATATGCTTCATAAAATTCTCTTGTCGGATCGTAGGAGACGTTGGTGATTGTCCGTACATGACTTTTTTTGCTTCCGCATCCGGTACATCCAATCAACAGAATTGCTGCCATGGACAGTACCGCTATTTTCTTTACCATTGAAAATAATTTTCGCTTCATGTTTCCGCCTCCCTCGACTTTCGTTTATCATACCCCTTAATTCCTATCATGTCAATAGGTATTGTAGGAATAATTTTCCTTTCTTTTTATAGTACCATGGAAAGATTGAATTTTGCTTGAATCTCAATGCCGGGATTTCTCTCTTACATAATGACATGGTAATAAATTTTCAAAAAGTTTTCCGGATTTATTGGCACTTGAACAAATACGTTGAATACTTTATAATAAGTAGAAAACCTGTGCCCTGCGGTACATTTTTGATGTATCCCAATCGCATCTGGCTTTTTATTACACATTACGAGGAAATTTTATGAAACAGAATACTCTGCGGTATTCCCTTCTGCTGCTTCTGACCGCAGCTATCTGGGGATTTGCTTTTGTTGCACAGAGTGTGGGAATGGACTATGTGCAGCCTTTTACATTTACTGCTGCCCGCTCACTGATCGGCGGTATCGTGCTGCTTCCGTTTATTTTCATCCGGGCGCAGAAAGCCAAAGCCGGTCTGACTTTCGAAGAAAAATCCGCTTCCTGGAAACAGGCACTGCCCGGAGGCATCATCTGCGGTGTTCTGCTGTGTATCGCCTCCAACCTGCAGCAGATCGGCATCCAGTATACGACCGTTGGAAAAAGCGGTTTTGTCACAGCAATGTATATCGTGCTCGTTCCGGTACTCGGTATATTTTTTCACAAGAAGACCGGTATCCGCGTGTGGATCTCCGTGGCACTTGCTGTATGCGGACTGTATCTTTTATGTATGACTGGCGGTTCCTTTCGTCTGCAACGGGGAGATCTGTATACACTCTGCTGCGCGCTGATGTTTTCCCTGCAGATTCTCGCCGTGGATCACTATGCACCGATTGCGGATAATGTCATACTGGCATGCATCGAATTTTTTACCTGCGGCATCTGTTCCCTGATCCCGATGTTTCTGCTGGAACAGCCACAGATACATCTGATTCTTGCGGCATGGCTGCCAATCCTGTATGCCGGCATACTCTCCAACGGTGTAGCTTACACACTGCAATTTTTTGCACAGCGGGGACTCCCCGCCTCTACAGCCTCTCTGCTGATGAGCATGGAATCCGTATTCTCACTTCTGGCAGGTTTTCTCATCCTGCACCAGATGCTGAACGGGCGCGAGCTTGCCGGATGTGCACTGATGTTTGCCGCTATTATTCTTGTACAAATAAAAGGAAAAGAAAAGGAGTCGATTAATTCATGAAAAATATCATTGAAAACGAAGTCGGGGCCATCCTGACAGATATCCTTGACGATTATAAAAAAGGACGCGCGGTTGATAAGATGGATATCTACAACCAGCCGGATAAAACTGAAATCATGGACATTCTTGACAGTCTGTTTTCCATTGTTTATCCGGGATTTTTCCGCGATAAAACCCACAAAATCTACAATATTGAACACAGTGTATCTACCATGATTGAAGATGTAATGTTCCATCTGAACAAACAGATCTGTGTTGTTTTAAAATATACGAAAGAATTCGGGGACAATGAGGAAGAAAAACTGGAACAGTTTGCACAGAAAGCAACCGTTTCTTTTATGCGGAGGATTCCAAAAGTCCGTGAATACCTGGAGACAGATCTGCAGGCTGCCTATGACGGCGATCCTGCTGCCCGCAGCAAAGATGAGATCGTATTTTCCTATCCGGGACTTTATGCCATCACCGTATACCGTCTGGCACATGAGCTGTTTCTGCTTGGTGTTCCGCTTATCCCGCGTATGATGACGGAACAGGCGCACAGCAAAACCGGTATCGACATCCATCCGGGTGCAACCATCGGCAAATATTTCTTTATTGACCACGGTACCGGCATCGTGATCGGTGAAACAACCATCATCGGCTGCCATGTCAAACTGTATCAGGGTGTTACTCTGGGTGCCCTTTCCACCAAAGGCGGCCAGAAACTGCGCGATGTGCGGCGCCATCCGACCATCGGCGACAATGTAACAATCTACTCCGGTGCTTCCATCCTCGGCGGAGAAACCGTCATTGAGGAGGGTGTTGTGGTAGGCGGTAACTCATTTATTACCCAGTCTATCAAAAAGGGGACCAAAGTCAGTGTCCGCAATCAGGAACTGATCTACCACAGTGATGATGAATCACTTCACCACAAAGAACAGGATGAATCCTGGTTTTACATTATCTGATATTTACAAAAGGGGGTTTTATGGATACAAAAGCTTTCCGGGAAGGATTTCGCGATGGCATTCCCATCGGACTTGGATACCTCGCTGTTTCTTTCTCTTTAGGTATTTCTGCAAAACAGGCTGGTCTGACTCCGCTTCAGGGGTTCGTGACCAGCTTTCTGGAAAATGCATCAGCCGGTGAATACATCGCATTTACTCTGATCGGTGCCGGTGCCACATATATTGAACTGTGTCTGATGACAATCATCGCCAATGCACGCTATCTTCTGATGAGTTGTGCCATGAGCCAGCGGTTTTCACCGGATACCCCTATGATCCACCGGTTTCTTGTCGCATTTGACCTGACGGACGAGCTGTTCGGCATTGCAATCGGGCGTCCCGGATATCTCAATCCCTACTACAGTTACGGCGCGTTTCTTGTCGCACTTCCGGGCTGGTCCATCGGAACCGCCGCCGGTGTCATCGCCGGCAATCTGCTGCCGGGCGATATTGTAAAAGCACTCAGCGTTTCTTTGTTTGGTATGTTTCTTGCAATCATCATCCCGCCTGCCAGAAAGGACAAAGTCGTACTGGTATTGATCATCATCAGTTTTGCAGCGAGTTATCTTTGCAGCCGTCTCCCGGTTATCCGTGACATTTCCAGCGGAACGCGCACGATCATCCTGACACTGATCATCGCTGGAATCGCCGCATGGCGTTTCCCTCCGCAGACGGAGATCACTCCGGAAAATGCTGACGCACCAAAAGAACAGGGGGCAAACGTATGAGTGGAAACATTTATATCTACATTGCAATCGTAGCGATCACCAGTTATCTGATCCGCGTACTTCCGCTGACGCTGATCCGCAAGCCGATCAAAAACCGGTTTATCCGTTCCTTCCTGTATTATGTACCTTATGTCACACTTGCGGTTATGACCTTTCCGGCAATCATCGATGCCACGGCCACACCGCTTGCCGGAGCGCTTGCTCTAGTTGTCGGCATCTTTATGGCATGGAAGGGACTCGGACTTTTCCCGGTTGCGATCGCCTGCTGCATCATTGCTTACCTTGGTGGACTGATTTTTTAATAAAAAAATGCCTGCATCATTTTTTGATCCAGGCATTTCTTCTATCCCCAAAGTGAAAATAAAAATACCACAATACCAAGAAGCACGAGTATCACACCCGTCACACGGTTTAGTGTTTTCGGTGTGGCTTTATTTGCAAATACCGCAGCAATTCTCGCCCAGATCAGGGTAAATACCACACATAAAATAAATACCATCCAATCCGGCTGTCCACCTATGGCAAAATGTGAAACTGCACCTGTAAATGCAGTAAATGCCATAATAAATACACTGGTTCCGACCGCTGTCTTCAGTTCATACCCAAGTGCAGAAGTCAGGATAAGAAGCATCATCATGCCACCACCCGCACCGATAAATCCACAGATAAATCCGATACAGATGCCACTGATCACAGACTGTATGGCGCGTTTTTTTGCCGACACCCCCTGCATTGCTTCTTTGGTTGTCATGACGGGACGGACAATAAATTTAATTCCTAGCAGAAACGTCATAAAGACGGAAAAATTTCCCATGGTGGCAGATGGTACCAGACTTGAAACATAACTTCCTACCACCGTAAATGCAAGAACACTCACCATCATAATCAATCCATTCCGGATGTCCAGATTTTTGTTTTTACCATATGTATACGCGGACACTGCACTGGCAAGCACATCCGAAGACAAAGCAATCCCCACCGCCATATATGGCTCCATTCCAAGAAATGTGATGAGCATGGGGCTGATCACTGCAGCCGCACTCATTCCCGCAAATCCGGTTCCAAGTCCGGCTCCCATGCCGGCGAAAAATGTTACGATAATTGTGAGTAAAAGTTTCATATTATGGAGTATCCCCTTTCGTTCTATCAAATCCGAAATTTGTTTTCCAGTAACAGCACGTTTCCGGAAATAGCAAAATCACCGGCTTATTTTTATCTCCAAACTCATATGCTTTCACAACAATTATGCCTCCTGACTATTTCTCTTTTTCAAACACATTGGTTAGTTTTATCTAACGTCATAATTGTAGCATATCTTTTAAAACAGATCCAGCATATTATCCAGGTAGACTTCTTCCCGAACATGCAGCTGGTACCGGGGCTTTGTCATATAATAGAGCAGAAACTCCAGAATCAATGCACTGCCAAGACTCCTCCCTTCGATCTTAAAATTCGAAAAGCCCATTGGCAGATATACATTTTGGATTGCATCAATACCAATAAATCCCGGATTTTGCATTGCATTGGAAAAGCGATATCCCTGCCCGGCATCCGGAGCAGCACAATGATGTTCCTTGCCATTTTCTCCAAGATTTTTGCGGCTGACCGCTTCATAACAGGCTTTCCTGTCCTTACAGGCAAACCAGCAGCATTCATTGCACAAAAACTCTACCTTGTCTTTCTCTGTCTGAGACAATGTCTCCCATCGATCAAGGGCTTTATTTAACCGAAAGTCAGGCACCACATAACAGAAATCCTCCCTCCGGATTTCGCTTGTCAATTGACCGAAATCTGTCAGAACTTTTGTGGTCGAAGAGACAAAATAAAGATGTGGATAAGTCTTTTTCAAGTATTCCAGTAACAAATCTGAATGAACAATAACACCGTTTTGTGTTCCGTTTCTTTCTTCAAATAAGGCACAAAGCGTATTACATTTCCGGTCAGAAAGATGTTTCTCTTTTAAAAGGGAGTTACTGAATGTCAGCCGCGCGGAGATTCCATACTCCCTCATCAGATCCAGAACTTCCCGTGGATCATTTTCCCCGAATCCGGCACGACCTCCTCCCCAGAGGCAATCTGCCGGTGCTCCGTAAACAGACCCGATCTCACACCATTCATAAAAATATTCGCGATGCTCCCGGAAGATCGGAAGAAATACGCGATACAGTTCATAAAATTCAAACAATCCCGGAAGGTGATAATATGCTTTAGTCATTATGCCACTACCTCATTTTTCAGCGAAACAAGTACAAAATCAGGCCGGACATCATCCCGATTCCGATAATACAGAGAATCACACCTCCAATGATCGTCACAGTTCTTCCTTCATCCGATAATTCCGCATTCTGAAACTGCCATCTGCGCATAAAAAAGTATACCTTATCCGGATAATAAATCTGTACGATTCCAAGCACATAAATAAGAACTCCCAATACCGTAAATCCCCAAAATGAAATCGACTCCAGATTGCCGTAAAGGACGTGTCCCAATGCATTGCTGTATGTTTCATCACTGATGACAGGCTTTTCATTTCCTGCTATAATCTGCATTTCATCCCAGCCCACAGGGCTTCCATCTGCCGCGAACAACTCATCCCCCGTCCATGTGCCGCTGATCGAATTATCCGCAAAAGAAAATGTGACCTGATCCCCTTTCATGGTATAGGAAACGCTCTGCTTTTTTCCATCTGCCACAAGTAAAAAAGTGTCATCTTTTGTGCGTTCAACATAGTTGGATGTGTTGTGCACAAACTTATCTGCACTGACTTTGTAATAAAAATCATCCCCGATATAAATTCCTTTTCGCAATGTAAAATATCCGCCGATCACAACTGCAAAAATGGCAATTATAATCAAAAAAGTCAGTCCAAGATGCTCTCGGATTCTCTTCATCCCCCGCTCCTCCTTATCTTTCAGACTCCTGCGAAAATGGCTTCTGAAACGATACTACTTATTTTCAAAATTAATACTGCGGATAATGTTACGGTTGATGATCTGTGTCCCCTTTTTCGATGTCTCGATCTTCACCCACTGTGCATCCACATCCATCAGTTTTCCCTTGATGCCACCCACATCATTAAATAAACTTACCACACAGTCTTTTCCTATATAAGCATCTAACATTGAACCACTCATAATTTCACATTCCTTTCCATTCTCTGTTACAATAAACGAATTCTCATCCTGAACTGCCAGCATATTGAGGGTATTTACCATATTTAAATTATTGACAGCTGTCATTATTGTTACTGCATCCATACCTTCATCACCTCATAGATATCAGTGTAGCATTCCCTCTGCAGGCATGCAATTACTTTTTCATTTTTTCCCGCTCCGACAACGGCACTTCATTTTTCATGTAAGTGTCCCACACATGTATCCGGTCCTGCTCATCCAGCTTTCGCAATACCTTTGCGGGAACGCCTGCCACGATGCAGTCATCCGGCACATCACGGTTTACGACCGCCCCCGCCGCAACGATACAGTTTTTCCCGATGGTCACTCCGCCACAGATTGTTGCACTCGAACAGATCCAGCTTCCGCTTCCGATGTGGATCGGTTTTGCATACTCAAGGTCATGGAAACCGTCCGGATACTGCTGTGGCAAGCGCTCATCAGAGAGGAACGGATGGCACGGTGTCGCAATCGTCACGTTTGCGCCTACCCACACACCGTCTTCAAGCGTGATCGGGGCACAGTCCAAAAATGTACAGTTATAGTTGACAAAACAGCCTTTTCCAAAGTGGATATTGACACCATATTCACAGTAAAACGGTGCAAAAATCGATGCCCCGCCATCCTTTGCGGACGGAATCAGTTTTTCCAGAAGACGCTGCTTTCTTTTCTTCATCCACAGCGGTGTGCGGTTGAATTTATCACAGGTTTCCATTCCGAACGAATGGTATTGTTCCAGATCTTTGCTGTCGGCATTATAAAGTCTGCCGGCTTTCATTCTTTCCCAGTTATTCATATCTGTTCTCCCTATATTTAACATCAATCCATGCATAATTTGCTTTCAGCAAATGGGTTGACGCTACATATCAAGTTTATACTTGATTGCCTCATCTGTTTTATAGCAAAATCTATGCCTACTATATCACGTTTTTATACAAAAAAGAAGCCACCTTCCTTTACGAAAATGACTTCTTAAAATCAAACCTTTTATGCGTCTAATCCTGCATGATATCCCATATAGATCGCGCTTGTAATATTGCTCGGGCGCACGCAGTCACCGATCTCACGGACAACCGGAGCACAGTTACGCAGTGCGTTCACGCCGTCGCGGTTTGCACGCTGTCCGACCGCACAGATCACGGATTTTCCCGGAACTAAAACTTCGTTTCCTTCGGCATCTTTGCACAGTACGCCGTCTGCGGTTACTTCCATTCCCTGATAGCCGGTATGTGCCTCGACATATTTGTCCACCATCTGCATAAGAATCGGACGGTGACGAATATTTGCATCCGGTGCGAGCTCCGGACGCATCTCGACAAGATGCACCTTTTTGCCTTCCTGTGCCAGATGGATGGCTACCTCACAGCCCGCCAGACCACCGCCGAGCACAACTACGGAATCGCCGACTTTTTCTTTCTCAAGATAGTAGTTGTTGACAATCACCACGTTGTCTCCATCGATGCCTTTCAGTGGCGGAACAATCGGGTTCGAGCCGACTGCAAGAATCATCACATCGGCGTTCTGTGCCTCTGCGTATTCCGGTGTCACCTCCGTATTGCAGCGGATCTCCACACCGGCTTCAATTGCCTGCGCCTCAAGGGAAAGTCCAAGCTGATACATCTCCTGTTTGAAATCAATCGCCTGCTCACATTTTAAGATACCGCCGACTTTGTCACTCTTTTCACAGAGTACAACTTTGTGTCCGCGCAGTGCTGCCGTAACGGCTGCTTTTAATCCTGCCACACCGCCGCCGACAACGAGCACATTCTTTTTCACGGCTGCCGGAACGATATCTGTGCCCTCGATCTCTCTTCCGATCAGAGGATTGACGGTACATCTTCTCGTCTGTGTGGTCGGACGCTCTGCCATACAGGTAAAGCAGCGCAGGCATTTCACGATCTTGTCATCGTTGCCGGAAACAACCTTCTGTGGCAGATACGGATCGGCAAGCAGAGCTCGTCCCATGTATACAACATCCGCTTTGCCGGAAGCAATGATCTCTTCCATCTGCTCCGGATCGTTTAACCCACCGATCGTGGCAACCGGCTTTTTCACATGCTTTTTGATCTCTTCTGCAAGGTAGACGTTCATGCCGTGCTCGGAGAACATCGATGGATGTGTCTTGAAAAATCCGAACTGGTAGGAACCTGCGGATACATGGATCAGATCCACATATTCCTCTACTGCCTGTGCGATTCTTACACCCTCGTCCAGATCGTAGCCGCCATCGAACAATTCGGAACCACTCATACGGAACTCAATCGGGAACATCGGGCCAACCGCTTCACGGACTGCCTGCAATACCTCGATGGTAAAACGCATACGGTTTTCAAAGCTTCCGCCGTACTCATCGGTTCTGTGGTTAAAGAACGAGGAAATAAACTGGTTTAATAACCAGGTATGTCCGCCGTGGATCATAATCATTTCAAATCCTGCACGCTTTGCAAGAACTGCGGTGTCCGCGTAACGCTTGACGATATCTGCGATCTGCTCTTTGGTCAGCGCGGTCACTTTCATGCCGTCCGGGCGCACGCCGTCACTCGGGCCGTACTGTGTCAGTCCCTGTTTTTTATTTTTGTCTGCCATGTAAGTTCCGGCATACTGTCCGGAATGGGAAAATTCCACACTCGGTACCGCGCCGTGCCTCTTGATGGCATCTGCGGTAAATGTAAATGCAGCAAGTGATCCAACGGTCGCAAGATCTAAGTGAAGCATGTGGGAACCATCGGTTTCCGGATGTACGACAAGCTCACTCATCGTTACGGCTGCCGCGCCGCCCTTTGCACGCAGTTCATAAAATGCACGGGTGCGCTCGCCCGGAACGCAGTCTTTGTCGATATCGGTCGCGCCGATCGGGGACGCAAACATACGGTTACGGAAAGTGACATTTCCTAATGTAATTGGCTGACATAAATGTGGATACTTTCTTTCCATTGCGTAAATCCTCTCTTTCTATCTGTAATCTTTTATTTCTTTTTAGCCAAAAAACGGTATACAAATGTGAGTACAAATCCGGCTGCGCCACATGCCGCCGCAATCAGAAACGCTCTGGCATACGCGCCGTCTGTCATGTAGATGTTTCGCATTGCAGATGGACCGAAATAGCCGGCTGCCGCTAAACCGATAAACATGATTCCGTAATTGACACTGTTGTTTTTTGCACCAAACTGATCCGCGGTAAATCCCGGATACACGCCCATAAAGGAACCGAAGCTGACGCCGATGCATGCGATTCCGACATAAAACGTGGCATAACCACCCTGTCCGGTAAAATATAAAAGAAGCAGTCCGCACACACCGAGCACGGTTGCAATCGTCAGTGTATTGATACGTCCGATCCGGTCGGATAAAAATCCGGCAAGGATACGTCCCGCCGCATTAAATACCGCAAGAATGGAAACCGCGGTACTTGCCATAAGTGCGGTCATGCCGACCATATTGGTTGCCACTGCGGATGCCTGTGAAATAACCATCATTCCGCTGAACGCGCCACAGGTAAATAACAGAAGCATGACATAAAAGACCGGAGTCTTTAACATTTCTTTCCAGTTTTTGTTCTCCACGCCGGAAGATTCGGTTGCTGCCGGAAGTGTCCATCCGTCCGGAACAAAATCTGCCGGGCACTGCTCCATTAAGAAGGAACATCCGCAGATGATGATAAGGAATGCCACGCCGACAACCTTAAATGCAACTGCCGCGCTGGACTTTGACACGATTAAAGTGACAACCGGAGGAAGGATCACCGATCCAAGTCCGTAGATCGCAGTTGTGATTCCACCGATCAGTCCACGCTTGTCCGGGAAAAACTTCATACAACTGCTGACTGCAGTTCCGTAAGTCATACCAAGTCCGAGTCCGAAGATCAGACCGTAAGTTACCACAAGTGCTCCCACGCTCGTCGCAAAGCCGGATGCGATCATTCCGATTCCGACCATGATTCCACCGATGAGAATGACTTTCTTCGGTCCAAACTTATCATTGAACCAGCCACCCGTGATCATGGTGATCGGTCCGACGGAATTTGCGATCGTATACACAATTGCAAGATCCGCAGTGGTCAGAACGACACCGTTTCGTGCGCTTAAAAACTCTGCCATGGAAGATGCAAATACACTCCATACATAAATAGATCCTAAGCATAAATTGATGAGACAGCAGGCAATTAACGTTACCCAGCGTTTTTTTGTCAAGTTCATCTCAACTCTCCTTTTGTGTTTGTTAATTTTCTATCAATGTTTCATCATCTTATCATAGTTGTTTTGATATATAAATACTTACATATCATTTTATACATGTATTTTTTAACAAAGTTGTTATTTTTTGCTGATATGTTATGATATGACATGTAAAAAGCGACAAAAGAACCAAAATGGAAACGCATACAAACGAAAAAGGAAGTGGAAATTCGATGGGCAACTTAAAATATGCCATCCTTGGACTGTTAAATCAAAAAGAAATGACCGGTTATGATCTGATGAAACAATTTGAATCTACACTATGTGAATTCTGGTCTGCAAAACACAGCCAGATCTATCCGGAACTCAAAAAACTGACCGATGAAGGCAGCATTGCATATAAAATAGAGCCATCCGAAAATGGCTCTGAAAAAAAACTCTATCATATTACAGATGCGGGAAGAACGGATTTTATGGACTGGCTCTCTTCTGAGACAAAGACTCAGCCGACACCGAAAGATATCTCCCGCCTGAAAATCTTTTTCTGCAACTGCCTGCCGCCGGAAGACCGCCGGTTTCTTCTGGAAGAACAGCTTCACCGGCACACTTCCCGCTTAAAGCATCTGCAGAACAACCAGACCAAATTTACCACCGTGCCGGACAGCTCCGACGATGCATTCGGGGATTATCTCGTACTGATGGGTGCCATCATGCGCGAGGAAATGATGATCGACTGGCTGAAAAAATGTATGGAACTGCTCAGTGAACCGTAAGGGTTACTCTTCCTCTTCCTCACGGTCCATCATCCGCTCCATATGCATGGCAAGATACCCAATCTCGACTTCTTCCACCGGCAGCTTCAGGCGCTGTGAGATTTCATCGCAGATCGTCTGTGCCGCCTGAAATGCCTCCGGAAATTTGACCGACATATAGTCGTTGATATTCATTTTCAGCTTTTCGCCGCTGACAATCCGCGCCACCATACAGCGGATGTGGTTCATCAGGCGATTGTAGGAAAGCGACATGACATCAATGGAATTTCCCGTGATCTGTTCCACAAGTGAAATACTCTCCCGCACCGCACGAGCAATCTCCATCGCCTGCGAAACGTTTTCATCTACGATTGCCGAGTGCACATGAAGCGCAATGTATCCGATCTCATGTTCATCGATTTCGATATCAAACCGCTCCTTTAATAATGGTCGGATGCACGCGGCAACTTTATATTCCTTATAAAACATCACACGGATATCTTCCGTGAGCGGGTTACTGATCTGTTCCCCGTTTTGAATGCGCCGGATAGCAAAATCCAGATGATCCGCCATCGGAAAAAGGATGGAACGGTCGATTCTGCCGAATTCCTTCTCGGCCTCATCAAGCACGGCACCGGCAAGTTCTAAGCTCACCGGGGAAACCTCTTTGACAATTTCCTTTGCCCTGCCGCGTTCTGTCCGCTCCGTCAGGGAATACACCTGTGCAGTCTCATCCGGCTCTAATTCCTGTCCCACTTTTTTCCCGAATGCGATACCTTTTCCCATGACGAGAAATTCCTGTGCGTTTTCTTTCTCCACGCCAATCAGCGCATTGTGATTTAACACTTTTGCTATCCTGTACATTCTTTCCCTTCCCCTTTTGTCTCCTATCTTACCTCAATCTCAAACAACGGCTCCCCTGCTTTTACTGCACCGTCTGCAATGAGCCGGATGCTCTGATTTTCCTCAAGTTCCGTACACAGAATCGGGGAAACCATGGACGGTGCGTTGGCATTCAGATACTCCAGATCAAGTTTTAACATCGGTTCACCTTTTTTTACTTTCTGTCCGTTTTCGACCAATGCCTCAAAACCTTCTCCGTTTAATTTCACGGTGTCGATTCCCACATGGATCAAAAGGCTCACGCCGCTGTCTGTCACAAAACCGATCGCATGCTTTGTGTCAAACACAAATGCAACCTCGCCGTCTTCCGGTGCACACACATAGGCATCCTCCGGTGTGACGACTGCGCCGTCCCCCATCATCTTCTGTGCAAATGCATCGTCCGGTGCTGTCGCAAGATCCGCCGCAGTTCCGGTGATCGGACTGGAAATTACGATGCGCTGTTTCACCGTATCGGACTGTTTTTCATCCTCTGCTTTCTTCGCTTCTTTCGCCTGACTGGAAGCCTCGCTCTGCTCCGGCTCTGCAAACGTATCCTCCGCCGTCTCCAAATAATCTTCCAGATTGGATTTGATCACGGTAACATTTGGTCCGTAGATGACCTGCACACCGTTGCCTTTGTGCACGACTCCGGTAGCTCCGGTTGCCTTTAACAGTGCATCATCGACTCTGTCCACTTCAATTACTGTGCAGCGCAGTCTTGTCGCACAGCAGTCCACATCCGAAATATTTTTCTTTCCGCCGAGTCCTCTGGTGATCGCGGCACTTACCTCATCCTCCGGACCTGCCGCCCGGGTTTCTTTTCCTGCTTCTTTTTTTGCATTCACATCTGCCTTTGTATACAGTTTGGTTTCTGTATCATCGTCTTCCCGCCCCGGTGTCTTAAAGTTAAACTTTTTGATCATAAACTTAAAGATAAAGTAGTACAGGAAGAAATAAATAATGCCGACCGGGATCACGCGCACCCAGCTCGTCTTTGCATTTCCCTGCAAAATACCAAACAGGAAGAAATCCAAAAATCCGCCGGAAAACGTAAGTCCTACTGCAATATTTAACATGTGCGCGATCATGTAAGCCGATCCCGCAAGAACGACCTGTACGGCAAAGAGTGCCGGAGCCACAAACAGGAAAGAAAATTCCAGAGGCTCTGTGATACCGGTTGCCATGCAGGCAAGTGCTGCGGACAGTAACAGTCCGCCTGCTGCTTTCTTCTTCTCCGGTTTTGCACACTGGTACATGGCAAGTGCTGCTCCCGGAAGACCAAAGATCATAAAGATAAACTCACCGGAGAAATACCGGGTGGCATCTGCGCTGAAATGTGTGATATTTGCAGAATCTGCAAGCTGGGCAAAGAAAATATTCTGTCCGCCCTGTACCATCTGTCCGGCAACTTCCGCTGTGCCGCCCACTGCTGTCTGCCAGAATGGCATATAAAATACGTGATGCAGACCAAACGGAATCAATGCACGCTTGATCAGTCCGAAGATCAGAGTTCCCACATAGCCGGAACCGGTCACAAGACCGCCCAGCGCATAGATACCGTTTTGTACGGCAGGCCAGATGAAATACATCAAAATGCCGACAAACATGTATACAATTGTGGAAATAATCGGTACAAACCGTGTGCCTCCAAAGAATGACAGTGCATTCGGAAGCTGGATGCGGTAAAACTTATTGTGCAGCGCTGCCACACCGAGTCCTACGATAATACCGCCAAACACGCCCATCTGCAATGACTGGATACCACAGACGGAAGTAATCGTTCCTTCCAGTACGTCTTTTGCGATTGATCCGTCATCCAAGATTTTGCCGTTTAAGGTCAGCATCGCGTTGATCGCTGTATTCATAACAAAATATGCGATCACCGCAGACAGTGCGGATACTTCCTTTTCCTTCTTTGCCATACCGATGGCTACACCGATGGCAAAGATGAGCGGCAGGTTATCAAACACCGCACTTCCGACCCTGCTCATGATCGTAAGCAGGGCATGCAATAGCGTTCCCTCTCCGAGAATTGCTGTAAGTCCATACGTTTCAATCGTGGTAACGTTCGTAAATGAACTTCCGATTCCAAGCAGCAGCCCGGCAACCGGAAGAATTGCGATCGGAAGCATGAAGCTTCTGCCGACGCGCTGCAGAACACCAAAAATTTTGTCTTTCATTTTCCTTACTCCTTTTTGATTTTTGAAAAAGCGAATATGGAATCAGTCCTCCGGCAGCCGGCTTTTTATAGCGGCTGTTGTTATCGCCGCTACTATTTTGTACAAAAAAGGAGGCACTAATACACATAAACACCTGTTGTTTTATGTATAGTTAATGCCTCCTTTGTGAGTTACACACTATATCTGTCTAAAATATTACATGGAAAAATCCGCTTTGTCAACCCATTATCACTCCAAAATCACACGCCACGCCTCACACAGCCGATCAAACGACCATGCAGCATTGGCGGGACTTGTGGATGGAAGCACCGTCGCTTCGATCCCCGTGACCGGAAACTGGTATCTTTTATAAAGCTGCCCTGCCTTGTTTCCGTTTGCATAAATCTGTGTTACGTTCGTTTTTTCCAGAATCATGCCAATGTCCGTTGGCTGTACATTCTTAATACTGCTGTCGCTTGAGCCTTTGATGTCACAGCTTTGGATCACATCCCACAGGGCAATCCGGTGGGCAAGCAGCATGGCTTTTTTCTCCTCAATTGTATCCGGAACCGGCTCCTTTAAAAGTGTTGCAAGCACTTTCCAGAAACGGTTCTGTTTGTGTCCGTAATAAAAATTGTTTTCTCTTGATTTGACGGACGGCAGAGTTCCTAATATGAGGATTTCGGAATCTTTATCGTATACCGGTTCAAACGAGTGGACAATGTGTTCATACTCCATATACATCCCCCATTTTTCTATATCATGTTATGTATTCTCGAAAGAGCCCTCATTTTTCATCTTTTTAAGAACACTTCGCCTTAACAAATGCCACTACATCATCATTTATCTCCATAATTCTCTCATCACTTTCCATCTCCTGCACGGACATCCATCTATATTTATTTCCATCAATTTCAAATGTCTCATTCACCATATTTTTGGGAATTGATTCGAGTAAGCATTTATACAGCTTATGACTGTATATTTTATATACCTCATCACTAACTGAATATTTACAGTGTTTTGCACACGTAACATATTTTGTTTCAACTTCGACACCTAATAATCGGCTTACACAACGGTCAACGTTATCCTTGTTATCTTCTGTGCTTCTAATATATGGAAACAGCCAGGATTCCCATCTGTCATCATATTTTTGCAAATACTGACCACTTGTATTTTTGATTGCTAAAAGTGAAAATGCATGCGATGTATTTGTTAATATCTCTTTTGTCAACTGGATTATTTTTGTAAAATCCTTCTGTGATAATTCGCCAATTTTACAATCCATATTCCACTCGCTGACATTTACAATTTTATCAATTCTTGTCCATGATTCTTTGGGTAACCCTGCTTCTTTCCAGTCTTCAATAAGAATACAATATGGATTATTAACTTTATTTTTAGTAGTAACATACAAAGCAAGAATAGCAATTGTATCATCATCGAGCACTATTGCTGGTCTTCTTTTCAGCTCTTCACTATCTGAATACGGAAAATGTATCCACCAAACATCACCTGTGTTATACCTTCCCATTTTTCAATACCTCCTGCTTGTATATTTCATTCCATTCATCTTCTTGAATCCAATCATCATCAGGCGGTAAATCCTTAATATCTACCGAAATGTCCAGGAGTTTTTCACGATTATTACTCAAAAAACGCTTAAAATCTTTAATTGTTTCTGCTTTATCCATGAATTCTCCTTCCATTTACTCCGATTCTATACATAAAAAATATTATACTTGGTCTTCTTGTACAGTGTCAACTTTTAAATATGAAATCACTTCTAAAAGACTTGATAACACCACTTCCGCTTTTTCCTGCATCTCCGCCGTTTCCGGCAACAGATCCGGCACCATGATCGGGTGCAGTTTTCCCGCATGAGCCGCGCGGATTCCATTGTAGGAGTCCTCGATGGCATACGCACGCTCCGGCTTCACCCCGAGTTCTTCGCAGGCTTTTAAGAAAATATCCGGTGCCGGTTTGCTGCGCTCCACCATATCTCCGCAGATCACCTGATCAAAAAAATCCAAAATTCCGGCATCCCTCAGCTGGTTGGTCACCGTCTGTCTCCGTGTAGAAGATGCCAGTGCAATTTTTTTCCCTTCTTCTTTTAAAAAGGTAAGCAGTTCCACAACACCCGGTTTCATCGGAAGCCTGCCTCCATCGTATCTGTTGTGATATATGATGGATGACTCTTTCGCATAAGTATCATATGGAAAATCTTCCCCGTAGGTTTCCAGCATGATCTCCCTTGTCCGTTTCATCGTTGTTCCCGTACAGGAAAGCACCGCCTGTTCAATATCCGGAATATGATATTTTTTTGCAAGCTCTTTCCAGCACTGCATCACAGCCCGCTCGGAATCAAAAATCACACCGTCCATATCAAATACGACGGCATCATATACTATCGGTTTTCTCATTTTATCCATTCTCCTGTTTCTCTTGACGTTTTTATTTTAGCATGACATAATACAATTTAACAACTAGGAAGTAACAAAGGAGATTTTTCCACATGAAGAAGTTTTTGCAGAGACACTCCCAGGTCAAAAACTATGCATTCATTTTATTAATAGCCATTGAATTTTTAATGTCCTTTACATTTCTCGGCTACATACATATTCCACCGATTTCCATCACATTTGCCTATATCCCGATTCTGGTTGCCGGATGTTTTCTTGGAATCGGACAGGCTACATTTCTCGGTCTTTTGTTCGGACTGGCAAGCATGTATAAAGCCACCGCTTTTTATGTCATGTCATCGGACCGGATGTTTTCCCCGTTTTTGAGCGGTTCTCCGGCGGCAAGTCTGTTTTTAAGCGTTGGCACACGTACCTTGTTCGGATTGCTCGTTGGACTGGCATTTTTCCTCGTCAGACGCTTTTTCCCATACAAACGACTTGGCATCGGGATCATTTCCTTTCTGGCTCCTACGGTACATGCTGCCATGGTGTATACTGCCATGGCTTTGCTTTTTCCCCGGCAAAATTCGGGGGTTACCTCTACTTTCATGCTGGATCTGAGCAATGTGTTTGCCACCCTGCTATGCGTTGTATTGTTACAGGTTTTATGGGTTCTATACAGACTCCCCATTGTCCGCAATTTCTGTTCCTATGTCAATCATCCGACAGAAAATCTCCGCGGAAGAAATCCTTTATATATTGCATGGGGTATTTTTATTTTGTTTACCCTCTGCGCTGCGATTGCTTCCTCTTATTATTTTGCCAATCGCATGTCCTACATGCTGACGGCTCATGGTGTCACACTGACTTCCGAAATCAACCACGACCTTTTGCATCTGCAGTACCAGTTTATGATTGCCGCATTTTCCCTGAATTTTATTATGGCAATCTCACTTATGATTATTTACAAATACCTGTCCTACAAGGAATTTCTGAGTGAACTGGACGGGCTGACAAACGTGATGGGCAGAAAAATATTTCTGGACTTCTGCGAAAAAATCGTTTCCCAGACCTCCTCGTCACAGAGCTGTTTTATATTTATAGACGTGGATTATTTTAAAAATATCAATGACACCTTTGGGCATACAACCGGCGATAAGGTCTTAAAACAAATCGCGCAAAGACTGCTGCACAACTTTAAAAATTATGGTAAAATCGGAAGACTCGGCGGCGACGAATTTGCAATAATTCTCGATCAGGCGCCATCCAAACAGGAACTTGCCTGGAAATTTTCTACGTTTGAAGAAGAAATTTCCGATCTTCTTTCCGCTTCCCATAAAGTAAGCTGCAGCATCGGTGCCTACTATTTTGACACACCGCAGGATTTCCAGACAATCTATGCCAGCGCAGATAAAATGCTCTACGAGGCAAAAGAGCGCGGCCGTGCCTGCTGGGTGATCAACGAATAACACACAAGGAGTTCTCATGAAACAAATTCTCATCGTCGATGATGATATCCATATCGGAAATATGCTGCAGGAAGTGCTGACCAAAGAAGGCTACGGTGTGTCCCGTGCCTACTCCGGCACGGAAGCCATTCTCTTTCTTTCCCGGAACCGTCCGGATCTGATCCTGCTGGATTTGATGCTTCCGGGTCTTTCCGGAGAAGATGTGCTCGCACACACTTCTGGGATTCCAGTCATTGTCGTAAGTGCCAAAGCCGAAGTACAGGACAAGGTTTCTCTGCTTTTGGACGGCGCTGTGGATTACGTGACCAAACCGTTTCACATGCAGGAACTGCTGGCTCGGATTCAGGTACATCTGCGCACCTCTTCCGTTTCCGAAACGCACCGGCTGATCTTTGAAGATTTAACACTGGACACCGATACCCGGTGTGTCACAGCCGCAGACCGGCAGGTGCGGCTTACGCCTACCGAATATGTCATTTTAAAAACACTTATGGAAAACGCCTCACAGGTTGTCACAAAATCCATCCTGCTTGACCGTCTGTCCGAACAGACACCCGACGGAACGGAAAATTCCCTCAAAATGCACATCAGCAATCTGCGCAAAAAACTGCGCACCGCAGGCGGCAGGGATTACATCGAATCCGTATGGGGAATTGGCTTTACCTTAAAAACTTCCTGATCTTTACGATATCTTTACGCTTTTCTTTACCAGATTCTTTACTTTTCTGTGCGAAACTACCGGTATCAGCAAAGGAGGATTACAACAATGGAATATGTTTTACAAACCAATGTCCTGTGCAAAAAATACCAGAAATTTACTGCACTCGACAACCTTACCATGCACATTCCAAAAGGTGCCATCTATGGTTTTATCGGGAAAAACGGAGCCGGAAAAACTACGCTTATCCGGCTGCTGTGCGGATTGCAGCAGCCCACATCCGGGGAACTTTCCCTCTACGGAACATTACACACACAGCCACAAATCCAAAATGTGCGGAAACGCATCGGTGCTGTGGTGGAAACCCCTTCCATCTATCTGGACATGACGGCAGAGGAAAATCTCCGCCAGCAGTTTCAGATTCTCGGACTGCCCTCTTACCGGGAAATTCCCGGTCTGCTTCAGCTTGTCGGACTGCAGGATACCGGAAAAAAGAAAGCAAAACATTTTTCCCTCGGTATGAGACAGCGGCTCGGCATTGCCATTGCACTGTGCGGAAACCCGGATTTTCTCATTTTAGATGAACCGGTCAACGGACTTGATCCGCAGGGAATTATTGAGATCCGGGAACTGATCTTAAAACTAAACCACGAGCGGCAGATCACCTTTTTAATCTCAAGCCATATCTTAGATGAACTGGCAAAACTTGCCACCCATTACGGTTTTATCGATCACGGGCATATGCTAAAGGAACTGACGGCTGACGAACTGAATGCCATCTGCCGGAAATGTATAACCGTCACGGTCACAGACACGAAAGTACTTTCCCGTGTGCTGACGGAAATGGGCGTGGAATACAAAATTCTTTCCGATACCACCGCCGATATTTATGCCGAGGTGCATATTTCCCGGCTGGCACTCGCCCTGGACCGGGAGCACTGTGAGCTGATTTCCGTGCATGAGCACGATGAGAGTCTTGAAAGTTATTATGTCAATCTGGTAGGAGGTGACCATCATGAATAATCTGGTATGTGCGGAGTTTTCACGGCTTTTTAAAAGTTTTATTTTTCGTCTGGGGGCATTGTTTTCGTTCGGATTTGCAGTGTTTGCCATTTTTATGCGCTACATGGATGTGGTAAACTACCCTTCCGAATATACGCAGCTTCCGGTCTCCTACAGCAACGCAGATGGATTAATTTTTGCGGGCGGATTTTATCTTGTATTTGCATTAGCCGTATTTGTCATCCTCTTTGTGGGAACGGAATACAGTGACGGAACCATGCGCAATAAACTGATTGCCGGACATTTGCGCTTTCGCATCTATCTTTCAAAACTCATAGTCTGTGCGGCTGCAAATGTGCTGTTTCATCTTCTTTATATCATCACTGCGCTTTTGCTTGGTTTCCTGCTCATCCATGGAGTTACCTATAGTTCTGGCATTTTACTCAAATACATACTTTTGGGTGTTTGTGTCACCCTTGCCTTTTCCGCTGTGCTTGTGTGTCTTTCCATGTGTATCACGAACAAAGCTGCCAGCGCAGTGATCGGGCTTCTGCTGACCATCATCCTGCTGGTTGCTACAATGACGATCTCCACACGCCTGTCCGCACCCGAATATACAGAGGCCTACTCTTATACCGATGAGGCCTCTGGAAAACTCATTACGGTTGACCGGGAACGAAATCGCAAGTATCTGACCGGAACGCAACGCAAAATCTATACTTTTTTGTATGATTTTCTTCCGACCTGCCAGTTGTATCAGATTGTTCAGGTATCCGATACACCGATTGAAAACTGTGATATACTCATTGCATATGACGGACTGCTGCTGTTACTGAGCACCGGGGCCGGCATCCTTATTTTCGGGAAAAAAGATTTAAAATAGGAGAATTTTATGGAATTGTGGCTGGAAAGTTGTATCGCGGTACTGGCGGTTCTTGTCCTTTTATTATGCATCCGATTACATCTGGTAAAGAAGGCGGCACGGGAAATCCACGCCGCCCTTCCGGAGAAATTAAATACCGACACCAACACGCCGATTACGCTTTCCTGCCGGGATAAAGATTTGTGTCTTCTGGCGGATACGCTCAACCAGTCCCTGGAACAGCTCCGTGCCATGCAGCATTGTTTTGAACAGGGAAACGCCCAGCTACAGACCGCCATCACGAGCATTTCCCACGATCTGCGCACGCCGCTGACCGCCATCTGCGGCTATCTGGAACTTTTAGAAAAAGAACCGTTATCTGCTGCCTCCCGCCAGTATGTTGCCATCATCCGGGAACGCGCGGATGTGATGACACAACTGACGGAAGAACTGTTCCGATATTCGGTTGTCCTGTCTGTGCCTTTGGCACAATCCCTGCAGGAAGTGTCGGTGAACCGCATTTTAGAGGGCAGCATTGCCGCAATGTATGCGGTGCTTAAAAGACACCGGATCACGCCGGACATTAGCATGACCGACCATACCGTGCTGCGCACGCTCGATCCGTCCGCCTTATCGCGCGTCTTTTCCAACCTGTTAAACAATGCCGTAAAATACAGCGACGGGGATCTTTCCATCACGCTTTCCGAAGACGGTACCATCATCTTTTCCAATACAGCGGCAGCGCTCAGTGAAGTGGAAGTCGGCAGGCTTTTTGACCGCTTCTATACTGTGGAAAATGCCAAAAATGCGACCGGGCTTGGACTTTCCATTGCACGGGCGCTGGTGGAGCAGATGCATGGGCAGATGGATGCCGCTTATGAAGCGGGGAGGCTTGTCATCCGGATGCAGATTTAATTTATTTTATAGTTCTATTTTCCTATTGTATCGCAAGGTCTGACATGCTATATTCGTAATACACATTTTTAATTTGCAGCCAAAGTTATTTCCCGGCAGCATTTCATCGGATCAATCATCCGTTTTCCCATGTGTACAAACAAGTAAATATCCGGAAAAGAATTCTTATATTGAAAAGCACCGTTTTTTTATGCTACAATCAAAGTAGTTACAGGCGACAAATATTATATTATCTTCTCCACTCGCAAAGGAGAAGAAAAATGTATTTAAACAAAAAATTTGAAGACCTTACGATCAGTGACGATTTTTTATTTGGCATTATCATGCGCAATCCCAAATATTGCAAACCATTTTTGGAAACCATACTGAATGTTCGCATCTCACGCATTGAATATCCGGAAGGTCAAAAAAACATCAACTTATCTCTCGATGCCAAAAGTATCCGTCTGGATATCTATGTTGCAGATCATGCCAACACCGTTTATAATATCGAAATGCAAAACGGATTACACCGGAATCTTCCAAAGCGCACACGCTACTATCAGGGTATGCTTGACTTAGATCAGATGGATAAAGGCATGGACTACACACAATTAAAACGAAGTTTCGTTATTTTTGTCTGCACCTTTGATCCCTTTCATATGGGCAGACACCTGTACACCTTCGAAAATCGCTGTGTTGAGGATACTTCTTTATCACTGGGCGATGCCACACAAAAGATTTTTCTGAATACCAAAGGCATTTTTGATGATGTCCGCCCGGAATTAAAACGACTGCTCAATTTCATTGACGGCAAACAGCCGGAAGATGCGTTCACCCAGAAACTTTCAGAAGCTGTTGAATCCGCCAAACGCAATGAGAAATGGAGGCTTGACTACATGAACTTACAAATGGCTTATGACGAAAAATATCAGGAAGGCTTAGAAGCCGGTATGACAGAGTCTGCAAAGCGTATGCTTTCCGCCGGTAAATATGCAGATACTGAAATCTCTGAAATTACGGGACTTTCTTTGGAACAGATTCAGCAATTGAAAGAATCTTCCATCAAAGCACCATCGTCTGTCTCATAAGATAAAATGTCACATCCGCCTCCGGATCGGTAAGTTCTATATTGATCCGGTCCGGATGCCCCGTCATGTTCAATTGTCCATAATCCGTTGTAAAACACGGCAGGGAAGATGCCTCCACCAGCTCGTCAAACACCTCTTCATCCGTCTGTACTAGAAACTTTGATGCGGGCATTTTCTCACGGCACAGCGTATCCCAGAATCCAAGCTCTGAGCGCAGCAGAAAATTAAACCCATTGATATCCGCAAAGGTCAGTGTTTTTTCACTTGCCAGCTTATGATCCCGCGGCACGCAAACATACAGATGCTCCCGCATAAACACCTCTGCTTTTTCCCCTTCCACCGGAAACGGCAGCACCGCAATGTCACAGGTATGCTGCTTCCACGCGGTCAACACTTCCTCTTTCTGACAGATGGTTGACTGGATCGTCCGGTCCGGATACACCGCATTTAACTTCCGGAGCAGTTCCCACACCGGAGCCGGTGCACAGGAACAGATGACGATTGTCCTTCTTCTCTGATCAAAGGTACGCACCGCTTCCACCGTCTGATCCGCATTCTGCAACAGCTTTTGTCCATACTCTACCGCCATCTTTCCGGTTTCATTCAATTCAATTTTGTTTTTCCCGCGGTGAAATAACGGCACACCGAAATTTTCCTCCAGGTGCTGCATGGAACGGGTAATCGACGGTGTGGATACATGAAATTGATCTGCCACTTTCGATAATGTTCCAAGTTCTGCAAAGGCAACAAGCTGACGCAGCTCATATAAATCCAGCATTGCGCTCCTCCTTTTACGTTTCATTTTTTGAAATGCAGTTTACGATATCTATAGTGTACTTCTACACAAATCTGTTGTAAAGTCATAATCAGAAAGCAATCTTACATTTCAAAAAATGTCACACTTCGCAAATAAGAAAAAACAAGGAGGAACGAAACATGGAATATGTTACCTTAAACAACGGAATCAAAATGCCAAAACTCGGATATGGTGTTTACCAGACACCGCCGGAAGACACGAAGCGCTGCGTGCTCGATGCCATTGAAATCGGCTACCGAAGCATCGACACTGCACAGGCATATTACAATGAAGAAGGCGTAGGTGCCGCACTCGCTTCCTGCGGTCTGCCGCGTGAAGAATTTTTCCTGACAACCAAAGTATGGATCACCAATACCGGCTATGAAAAAGCGAAAGCATCCATTCTGGAATCCATGGAAAAATTACAGACCAGCTATCTGGATCTGCTGCTCATTCACCAGCCGTTTGGCGATTATTACGGCACTTACCGCGCGATGGAAGAACTGTATAAGGCCGGAAAACTGCGCGCCATCGGTGTATCCAATTTCGGTCCGGACCGTTATCTGGACATCCAGCATTTTGCAACCATAAAGCCTGCGGTAAACCAGATCGAAACCCATGTCTTCCAGCAGCAGAAAGTTGCAAGAGAATATTTACAGAAATACAACTGCCAGCCGGAATCCTGGGGACCGTTTGCCGAGGGACGAAACGATATGTTTACCAACCCTGTCCTTACAAAAATCGGTGAAAAATATGGAAAAACTGCCGCACAGACTGCACTCCGCTTCCTGATGCAGAGCGATGTGGTTGTCATTCCGAAATCCGTACACAAAGACCGGATGCAGCAGAATTTTGATATTTTTGACTTCACACTGACACAGGAAGAAATGACTGAAATCGAAGCACTTGACAGCCGCGAGAGCCTGTTCTTCTCCCACTATGATCCGAAAACCGTAGAGTGGTTTATGTCTATCTTATAATTTAAATAAAGTGTGCGCTTGCCGCACACTTTCGCACCCGGGCGGATGCGTTGCATAATCTTTCGCTCCGCGGGGTGCGCATCTTCGCAGACTTACTTTCCCTGTTTCTCATTCCCTTATCTATCAGCGCTCCTGAATTTCTTTTCCGCTGAGATGCTCGATCGTAATTTCGTAAACCTGTACGGCTCTTCCGGACTGGGCAATTTCTCCTTCTATCAGAGCATCATCCGGGTAATACTTTTTTGCAATCTGTCTCACCAGATCTATTGTCCGGTTTCTGTCTTCGAGAATCCGGCATCTTCCGAATACTACCACACTCTGTAAAAACGGAGCCCATGGTTCTTCTTTGACCATTTCATTCCCGTAAACGGTAAAACATACTCTGTCATCTTTTTTAAGTGCATCTGCCTTATGTCCGACCGCCGCGCCGTGAAAATAAATTTTACCTTCCTCTTCGCTGTAATAAAAATTCACCGGAACGGCATATGGATAACCGTCATCTCCGTTTACTGCAAATACACCGCGCCGCTCACGAAGCAACAATTGTTTTGCTGCCTCTGTACTGATTTCCTTTTTCTTTCTTCTCATTGGTCTGAACATACTGTTTCCTCCGATATTATCACTGTTCTTTTCGAATAGTATAGCATATAGTTACAAAAAATATGAAAATTTTCAGTCCGGCATAATAATCCGGATCAGATGTTTATCCAGCATGATTGTCCGGTTCCAGGGATTGATAATAATCCCTGCGATCTCCGGCACAGTAAGTGCTGCTTCAAACATCCTGCCGATCTCTGACAAAAATGTCGACTTCACCTGATCTGCACCTTTTAATTCTTCCTCAAAGCTGGTAAATGCCGACCACCAGATTTTACCGTCCGGAGTTCTCACTGTCTGTAACTTCATTTGTGCCTGTGCCGGATCCGGTTCCACAGCAACGATCAGTTGTCCTCCCTCTTTCATCCGCTGCCGGATCACCGTCAACGTATGTGCAAGCTGCTCCTGTGTGGCTTCTTTCTGAAGCGCAAAAATTGCATCTTCTATTCTTTCATTGCCCTTTAATCCCTCATCCTGATATTCATTTTTCTTATTCATATTTCATATCCTCTCTTGTCTGCTCCTTTCTATTATAAAATGAGCGGTTCCTTTTTGAAAGCTATTTCTTTCAGCTTCTCCTTCTTGGAGAATTCTTTTGACGGAACCGTCCTTCTCTTTCTCTGAGACTGCGAACCTCCAACTCTCCAACTCATAGATTGTATTCTCTGCACGTTTCTTCTATACTGAAAGCAGACAGACGCTGCAGCAACTGTCTCTTACGAAATGGAGGTTCCACTATGTCACAAAATAAAATTGGCGAATTTATACAACAATCCAGAAAAGCCAAAGGATTTACACAGAAAGATCTCGGTGACCGGATCGGTGTCAGTGATAAAACCATATCCAAATGGGAAAACGGAAACAGCGTTCCTGACACTTCGATTCTGAACGAACTTTGTGCTACTCTCGATATCAATGTCAATGAACTTCTCTCCGGTGAAAAATTAACACCGGAAATTTATTCTATGAAAGCGGAGGAAAATATGATGAACCTTTTGGAAGACAATCAAAAACAACAGCGCTTTGCACTCCTTCCCTGTGCAGCGGGTATCATTTTATTGATCCTTACCGGACTGTTTGCAATATTTACGCATGTGCTTTTACCGGATATGCTGGATCTTTGGGATTTTCCAACACTCCTCATTTACATCGGAATCTGTTGCTCCCTTGTTTTATTGAGCGGAAAGCGCCATAAACAGGAAATCATTCACTTTCTCCGGAAAATTGTGGTACCTGTCGGATGCGTCTGTCCTCTGTTGGGGATGAACCAGTTTATTCATCAGTTCAGTGATCCGGCTGATATTGGTTCTTTCGTAGACCGATGTGTCTTATTTATTCTTTATTCCCTGATTGCCTATGTGATTCTGGTTCTTATCGAACAGCATCTGGACAAATAAAATTTTATATGAAATGATTCAAAAAATCCCGCCGTTTCCGGCGGGATGCAGACTGTAGACAAAGTCCTCGGCTTTTTGCCGAGGATTTTTCTGTATTAAAGAAGCTAAAAGTCAGTATTTTCAAGACTTTTCAGTCTCTTTTTGGTATAATAAAGGTATCAAAAAAGGCGGTATTGTTCTAT